>Ga0209181_10000147_pt1:0-67500 | contig 124713 bp, 83 predicted proteins | sample MAT05_FD_187208 | JGI IMG/M metagenome (GOLD analysis project Ga0209181, IMG submission 187208) | Freshwater microbial communities from Lake Fryxell liftoff mats and glacier meltwater in Antarctica - MAT-05 (SPAdes) (version 2) | ecosystem: Environmental > Aquatic > Freshwater > Ice >...
CCCGATTTCGGCGGGCAGGGTTTGTAATTTATTGTTGTCTAAACTTAAGTTTGTCAAATTGCTCAATTTCCCGATTTCGGCGGGCAGGGTTTGTAATTGACTTACGCTTAAATCTAAGTTTGTCAAATTGCTCAATTTCCCGATTTCGGCGGGCAGGGTTTGTAATTGGTTATAGATTATATACAAGTTTGTCAAATTGCTCAATTTTCCTATTTCGGCGGGCAGGGTTTGTAACTGATTGTTGCCTAAATCTAAGTTTGTTAAGTTTGTCAATTTCCAGATTTCTGCGGGCAGGGTTTTTAATCCATTGCCTGTTAAATCCAAGCCTGTCAAATTGCTCAATTTCCAGATTTCTGCGGGCAGGGTTTTTAATTGGTTGCCGCTTAAACCCAAAACTGTCAAATTGCTCAATTTTCCTATTTCGGCGGGCAGGGTTTGTAATTGATTGTAGCCTAAATCTAAGTTTGTTAAGTTTGTCAATTTCCAGATTTCTGCGGGCAGGGTTTGTAATTGATTGTAGCTTAAATCTAAGTTTGTCAAATTGCTCAATTTCCCGATTTCGGCGGGCAGGGTTTGTAATTGATTGTAGCCTAAATCTAAGTTTGTCAAGTTTGTCAATTTCCCGATTTCGGCGGGCAGGGTGTGTAATTGATTGTTGTGCAGCAACAAAACCTTTAAGGGTATCTGCTGAAACACTGTTTCCGGGATCGTGTCCAATTCTTTTCCGGATAAATCCAAAGCCTGTATCTCATTGCTCAGGTCTTTTACATCGTAGGCTACGCGGTAGGTGGTGCCAGTACTGTCTATCAGGTAATCAAGCAATTTAACCCCTTCCTTCTTTTTCACTTTTGCAAAGCCCGTCCCCTCAAACTGCTCGGCCTTTTCCCAGCGGCCGAGTTTGGGCACTTCATCGCCGTTTTTGTCTATGAAGTAGAATACGTTCCCATAGTCTTTTTCCCCGTACGCCAGCGCAAAGCGCCCCGCATAAAAATAAAAGGCATTGACGAGTTTATTGGCTTTTTGGAGGGCGCTGTCGGCGCGAAGGCGGGCGGCTTCGGTCTTTTTCTGCTGCGCGGCCAATTCATCCAAGGTTTTTAAGGTGGTCTCTTTGGCGCGTTTGGCGGCTTCTTTTTCCTGCTCCACGGCGGCAAAAAGGCGTTTGCGCAAGGCGCGGATGGCCTTGAGGTCGGCATCGGGGTAGCCTTCGGCGGACTCCAAGTAGTTGAAGGCTTCTTGAAAGTGCTTGCGGCTCAGGTCGGCTTCGGCCCGCCCGATGGCGCAGGTGTAGGAGGCGCAGGGTTTTTGCTGCTGCTGCTGCGCGGGCAGGGCCGTGCTGGCCAGCAGGAGGGCAACAGCGGCCAATGGGCGCAGGCCGCAGGGCGCAAGGAGGCTCGATAGTTTTTTCATATTTTACGATTTGAGTGGGTTGAGCGCGTGTTCTAAGCGGATTTGTGCCATTTCGCGGGTCAGTTCCTGCCGGAGTCCTGCTTCGGAGGGCAGGTATCGTTTGTATTTGGCAGCAAAAAGTTGTTCGCTGTCCTTTAGCACGGAGTAGCGCACGACGGTGGCATCTTTTTCGGCGCAAAGTATCAGGCCGATGGCAGGGTCGTCGTCGAGGCCCCGCACCTTGTCCTGGTACACACGAACATACATGTCCATCTGCCCGATGTCAGCATGATCCGATTCGAGCATAAATGCCCGCAATTCGTCAATTAAGGCTTGCTCCAGGGTGCTTTCGCTGGGTTTGGAGTGGGTCGGCAAACCCAGAAAATCAAGGATGTGCGGGTCATTCAGTATATCTTGGGGACGCTGGGGCGCGTTGGTCGCGTTTTCGTCGCGACGCAGGGCAATTCGTTCCTGACTGCCAAGCAGCCGCTCGTAATACAACGAATGAATCTGCCGCTCCAAAGTGCGCGTATTCCATTGACAATCAATGGCTTCCTGCACGTAAAAAACTCGCGCAGCGTCGTTTTCCACGCGGGCCAACAAGCGATAGTGCGTCCAAGTCAATTCGGAACGCACTGCGTTCCAATTTGGGAAAGTTTGATGGAAGGCCCGCATAAAGCGAAGATTTCGCTCATCGAATCCTTTGCCAAGGTTTTGGGTCAACCGCTCGGATACATACCCCAAAATGCGTTTCCCATGAGCAGCCCGATCCTGTCCCTGCTGCTCCTCTTCCACGATCATAAGCCCCACCTCCCGGTAGGCTTGCACAATGTTCAGGTTGACGGCAATGGCCGCGCGTTTTCGGGCATCCTCCAGCGCACTGCGGATGCGTTCGTACAGATTGTTCAACGGTAGTAATTCCATCGTTTCGTTTTTTTGATTAAACGTCTTTTCGCCCCGGTAACGGGCAAATAATAAGCTGGTCTTTTTAGGTAGATTAGTTTTTGCCCTAATAACTATCTTTTTGTGCCAATAGCGGGGGCTATTTAAGCAAAAAGACGGGCAATTAGCGTGAAAAGGAATCACATCAAACGGGTAAGTTATTGTTTACCCGTTACTAAGCGGCTGCGCATCAATTGATGCACCCTGTTCAGGTCATCCAGAACATCAAAAAATTTATTACGTAATAAAAAATTGTCACGTAATAAAAAATTGTTACTCGTTTTTTTCTGTAAATGAATTAGTTGATTGTACTTACATAAATTTTTTTTGCAAAAAAGATTTATGTAAGTACAATCAACTAATTCATTCCCGTGCCACTATTCGCAGCGCTTCAAACCTTCCCGGATACCCCGCATTTTTTCCGGCAACACCGGATCTTCGGCATGGCGGGTCTGCATGGTATCCAAATCCGTCAACTGATTGACATCTAAGCAGTTGCCACCTTCCAGCACGCGCCCCATTTTGTCCAAACGCAGGGTAAATTCCGACTTTTCTTTGGCCGCCTGCACTTCCAAAAAACGTTGCAGCGCGGTGCGCGCGCCCAGTTCCTGCAGGTTGGCGGTATAGGCAAAATACCCCGCCGCCAGCACTCCCAGCACGGCGACTGCCAAGGCCAAACGCACGATCCGCAGGCGGCGTTCCACCACTTCTTTTTCGCGGCGTTCGCGGGCGGCCTCGCGGATCAATCGTTCCCGATCCTCCACCGCTTTCCGTTCTTTCCGCGCTTTCAGCATCGGCTCAATCAGTGTATCGTGGCTGATTTCGTAGTTGTAGCCGCCGAGGGTACTCGATTCGCGGCGCAGCAGGAAGGCATCTTCGAGGCGTTGTAGGGTGGCCGTGGTCACGCCCTGCTGTCGGAAACGATCCACGAGCACATCCGCGTCCATGCTCAGGCGGCGGGCCTCGCCGCTCTGCTCGTTCACGAAGAGCAGGCCGTCCTCCACCACCGTGCGGGCAGCCGCCCGTTCCTCCGGCGGCATCTGCTCAATCTGGCGGCGGTAGTAAGCTTCGTAAATATTCGCCAGATCGGGCAAGTCATCCACGTCCACATCGGGCAGGCCGTCGCCGTCGCGGTCGGCAATGCCGCCTTTGATCACCTCGCTTTCGATGTACTGGCAGAGGATTTGCAATTGAAATGCTTCTACGCTGGTGTTGGTCTGGCCGCCGAGGCCCTGCAGGATTTGCTCCACCGCTGCCGCCGTGTATTCAAAGCGGGGCGATACAAAATCGGTTTCCAACAAGGCCGGCAGGGTGATGGCTTCCCGCGCCTGCTCGCGGGTGAGGCCCCGCAGTTCGTAGAGTTTGCGCAGCAGACCGGGGATGCGGTTGCTCAGTTGGTTGAGCAGGCTGAGGCGATCGGCGCGGATAGAAAACACGGCTTTGGCCTCCAAGCGGGCCGACATAAAGGCTTCCTGCTCGTCCGTCCAGTGGGGGCCTTCGGGGATAGCGTTGTAAAGCGCGTCGGCAAATTCGGCTTTGAACTGCTCGCGGGCGGCTTCCGGGTAGGTGAAAAACTCCTCAAACTGGTCGAACACAAAGACCAAACGCGGGGTGGCCGCGTCGGGCATCCGGCGCATACAATGCCACCAAAGGGAGCGCGGCGGCTCGGGCCGCTCCAGAAAAGCGGCATCGGGACTGGGCGGCAGGGCCTCGGCCAAGCGGGCGACGAATTTTTTGACGGGCGTATCCGTCGGGTCGCCCGACCAGGCCAAGAAGCGCACCGTCACGGGCAGGAAGCGGTAGCGGCGGCGGTTGCGCTCGTTGGTGAGGCGGGGCAGGATGCCGGCGTTGAGCAGCGATGATTTGCCGTAGCCCGATTTACCGTACAAAACCGTTGTTTTTTCGGTAAAAATTAATTCAAACAGCGCATCAATGTCGGAATTGCGCCCGAAAAACAGGTGTTGCTGATCGGCGCGGAAGGGCTGAACGCCCGGGTAGCGGTATGGAGTTGTGATCATGGCAGTTGAGTGGCTAATTCAAGGATGGCGTAGCGGATTTGGCTGCGTTGGCGGTTGAGGTCGTCGGGACTCAGGGTATTTTGGTCGCGCACTTGTTGCCACTGGCTGAGGCGGCCTTGCAGCAGGGTCACGACATTGGCATCGGTCAGGCTGGCTTCGGGTTGTGCCAGCAGCGCCAGCGCACCGTGGAGGTCGTCGGCAGCGATTTTCATGCGCACGGCGGTGGCGCGTTCCGAGTAGGGGTTGGGCAATTTGCGGAGCAGGTTGCGCTGGCGGCAGGTATTGTACAAGGTCTCAAAGTCGGCGCGATCGGCTCCGATATAGCGCACATTGAATTGTTCGGCCATAAAACGCTGGGTTTCCGGCTCTTCGAGTTGCGAAACAATAGAATAATTGTTGCTGCTGTTGTCAAACTCGCCGTCGAGCATATTCAGAAAATGCAACATCATCTGGGCGTGCCAGCGGTCGAATTGGAAGCCCAGAAACACAAAAGTTGTGGCGTTTTTCAAGGCGTATTTTAGTTTTTGGGGAAATTTGGTCTCGCTCAGCAGGTTTTTGATGAATTTGAACAAATCGTGGTAATCCAAGACCAAGGAGTTGGCATCCTCCGTGCTGCCGCAGAGGTTGTACAGGATGGGATGGGCCATGGTGGGGTCTTCAAACGTGCGTTCCATCTTGTTTTCCTGCACCGAATAGTAGTCGTATTGGTGTCGAATCCCATAGCGTTCAAAGGTTTCGCGCAGGTAAGTGTCGGGGTTGGCAGACACGATGACGGGAAATTGCAGGGCCACAATGCGCTCTAAGAGTTCGCTGTCGGGCCGCCATTGGGCATCGCGGGCGAGGGCGCAGGCGATCCGTTTGGCCTTTTTTTTGGAGTTGCTGTCCTTGAACAGAAAAAACTGCTCGCGGTCATAAAAACTGTGGGCCACCTCGGCATTTTGCCGGATGCGTTGCAGGCAAAGGTCGCGGTAGAGCATTTCCGAAGGGGCATCGGAAGCGGCACTGGGGGCGGTATTGCGCAGGAAAAGGATGTCCGGGCCGATGAGGAGGACGGCGGCGCCGTCTTCAATGTCATCAGCAATGGCAGCCCAGTCGGGCTTTGGAAGCGGGTGAGGCATAAATTTTTTTAGATTGAGTTCGCTGTGAAAAATATAAATAAACCGCTGTTCATCCCAATAACGTCAACCCCAACGCAATAATAGCGGGTACGGCCTGAACAAAAAATATCTTTTTACTGGCGGTCAGCGCACCATAAACGCCCGCTACGATGACGCAGCCCAAAAAGAAAATGGCTACATTGGTTTTCCAAACCGGATCCGTGATGAGGAATGTCCAGATCAAACCAGCGGCCAAAAAGCCGTTGTACAAGCCCTGATTGGCCGCCAGCGTTTTGGTGGGTTTGAAGAGTTCGGGTGACAGGGCCCCTTTAAAAACTTGTCTGCCCCGGGTTTCCCAGGCAAACATTTCCATCCAAAGGATGTACAGGTGCTCAACGGCTACTAAGCCGATAAAAATTTGGGCAAGAATACTCATTGTTGTACTGGATTATGGTGATTGGTTGTGCACTCGGCAGTGCAAAGATAAGTATTTATTTTTTAGCGGGTATTTTTTTTTAAATACGTTGCTGACAACCTAAAATAGGTAAATAGAAATAATCGTAGTTTTGAATTTCATTTATTACCTTATTATTAAGGGTTTGTGAGACTGTGGACTGCCGACTATTGACTGTGGACTACTTATACCCGTGGGCCAAGGTGCCGTCGAACGCTGGTCGGCGGGTGCCGGGTACACCCCATTGCCGCACGGGTGTACGCATCATTTTTTGATGATGAGGCAAACAATCAGGATATTTAACATAAAAATATAAATCTGTTTTTTTTGTATTTTTAGAATGATACACTGAAATATCTGAAAATTAAAGAGAAATTAGAACAATATTTTATTTATTGAGGTTATTTAGATGTGATTTTGCCAAGGCATTTAAACCGTGGTGTTAATATATTTGTTTAAATCAAAATTAGGTATTAATTTTGAAGCATTTAATAGGCATTTCATGGTCTAATGAATAAAAGTAGAGGAATGAGCATACACGCTGTTTTGATTCAGGAGTGGAGGGACAACGTTTTTAAAAATGCATCATTCATCAATTCATCCTTCATTTTTGGTAAAATATGATTCGACGTTACTTTACCCTGCTGGTATTCGTTTGCGCTTCCACCTTAGCAGTAGCCCAAAATTTCAAACCGCCCGCTACGGGAGTAGGTATCATTTACAACAGGGAGCGAGCCATCAACCTGAAAATAACCACGCACCGGGGCATTGCACCGGGCATTGAGTTTGGTAAGCTGCAGACGTATTACAAAACTACTTGTTTTCAAGCGAATATAGGTGATATTCGGCACCCTAAAGAGCAACGCCAAAGCGCTGCACCAACGGTCAGCCGAACGTTTCGCCCCTTTATTTACGGCAAGCGCAACAGCCTGCTGGCCCTGCGTGCCGGTTGGGGAGCCAAACGCTATTACTCTGAAAAAGCCCGGCAACGCGGTGTAGCCATGGGTATGAGCTATTCGGTTGGGCCTACTTTGGGTTTGATAAAGCCCTATTACGTAGCGTTGCGCCGCCTCACGGATATACCAGGACAAAGTCGTGTACAAAATGAAAAATATTCCGAATCAAATGCCGATGTATTTTTAGACAACACCCGCATCCTCGGCGCCGGGCCGTTTACCAAGGGTTTTTCGGAATTATCCTTGCTGCCCGGCGGCAACGCATCGCTGGCACTTCACATGGATTGGGGCGCTTTTGACGAATTGGTTAAAGCCCTCGAAATTGGTATCATGCTGGATGTATTTATCCGAAAAGCGCCTATTCTCGTAACGGATTCACAAAATAATCGTACCTTTGTGAACTTCTTTGTGAATATGCAGTTTGGTAAACGAAAATGATAGAACTCCCGGTAATTGATAATATTGATGCGCAGCCGATAACGGCCCCCGCCCGACCTAAACGCCCGGACTGGCTCAAAGTGCGCCTGCCGATGGGCGAAAATTACCGCATGGTGCGGGAAATTGTGGACGACTATCAGCTACACACCATTTGCCAAAGCGGAAGCTGTCCTAACATGGGCGAATGTTGGGGTGCCGGTACCGCTACTTTTATGATTTTGGGCAACGTATGCACGCGATCCTGCTCTTTTTGTGCCGTAAAAACCGGTCGCCCCAACGAATACGACGAAGATGAACCGCGCCGGGTAGCCGAAGCGATATGGCTCATGCGCCTCAAACACGCTGTTATTACCTCCGTCAATCGCGATGAACTCAAGGATCGCGGCGCAGAAATCTGGTACCAAACAGTGGTATCCATCAAAGAGCGCAGCCCGGAGACCACCATCGAGACCCTGATACCCGATGTGAAAGCGAATTGGGAAGCGCTTGAACGAATGATCTCCGCCGGACAGGAAGTGGTCAGCCACAACATGGAAACCGTGGAGCGGCTCTACCGGAAAGTGCGCCCACAAGCCCGTTACGAACGCAGTTTAGCGCAAATACAACGCACGAAGGACTACGGCAAGCGCACCAAAAGCGGCATCATGGTAGGGCTTGGCGAAACTCGCGAAGAAGTATTCCAAATCATGGACGATCTGGCGGCGCACGGCTGCGACATCCTCACCATCGGTCAATACCTGCAACCCACCAAAATGCACATAGACGTGCAGGAATTTGTGCATCCCGATGTTTTTGCCGAATACAAAGCAGCCGGGTTGGAGCGCGGATTGCGCTACGTGGAAAGCGGCCCCTTGGTGCGGTCTTCTTATCACGCAGAACGTCATGTGTTTTAAGACCTCCTCAGAAGCTGGCTCGAAATTCTGTACAAATGCACCAGAAATACACCAAGTGCAACCAAAAAACCGGTAATGATGTACCGGGCAGCTCGTTTGGTGTCGGCGGTTACACACAGGATACATAAAATAATAAAAATGCCCAATGCCACCCAAATGGGTTGGCGCATATAGTTATCGTCAAAATTGGAGGGTGGAATGTTCAACTTGCTTTCGCGTTGAAAAAATGGGACCCACCGGCGATACTCCCACAGCAGCAGGTACGTATTGCCCAAAAACATCAAAAAAGTGATGACGGGTGTTCCTTTAAAACCTATGGACCAGGTTACCAACCAGACGTTGATAATAATGGGGTAAAACAAAGCTGCCCCCAACGCCGAAAACCGTTGTGTCATCAATAAAATTCCGGTGATCATCTGCCCCCAGCCGAGAAAATTCCAGTAAAAGCCCGTTTGATACATCGCCTCGAAATAATAGCCCACCGGGTCATCTGCCGGAATTTGGGTAAATCGTTTTCCCAAAATTTTTGGTACTGACGCAAAAATGAAGGCACTGCTGATCAAATACCGCAGAAAAATGGTCAGCAGTTGCACCAACCGAAAGTTTTTTAGGTATTCAATCAATCGGGCAATTTGGTGTATGATGTTCATAGTTTTTATTTTTAAGCAAGATACCCGTCATTGTAAGTAGTCCACAGTCAATAGTCGGCATTCCACCGTCTCACAAACCTTTGATAATAAGGAAAGAGCCTAATTTTCGGTATTAAAAGATTAAAACGGTTATGTTCCTTATGCCTCCGGATGTTTTTTCCCCCACCAAGTAGCCAGCAGGGAACCCGTCGTGTTCATAACGGGGCCAAACAGCGCTGCCGCGAGACCTACTGTTGCTACCTTGCCCATTTTAAGGGCCAACCCGGAGGCCAGCCCGGCATTTTGCAAACCTACTTCTATCGCAACAGTTCGACAATTTTGTTCATTCAGCCCCATCAGGCGACTGCACCAATAACCCAAAACATAACCCGTAAGGTTGTGTAAGAGCACGGCTACAATCAATAAATACCCAATGGAAAGCAACGATTCCCGTCCGGCAGCCGTGATAATGACGATAATAACAGCGATACCGGCCATGGAGATGACCGGTAAAATTTGATTCAGCCGCACGATATAATTGCCGGCTACACTGCGTATCACCCAACCTGCCACAATCGGCAAAATAATCATATTCAGAATATCTATCATCATTGCCCAAAAACTCATTTCGATCAATTGCCCACCCAACAGTTTCATCAGCGCAGGGGTCAGTATCGGGGCCAATAAGGTAGCCAAACTGGTAATAGTGATAGACAACGCAACATTGGCTTTAGCAATATAGGCCATGACATTGGACGCTAATCCGCTGGGTGAACATCCTACCAAAATAATACCGGCTGCAATTTCCGCAGGAAAATCAAAGATACGGGTCAGCAAAAAACCAACGAAAGGCATGATAGTGAATTGACACACCAAACCCACCAATACCGCTTTGGGCATTTTGACCACATTGGTAAAATCGCTCCAACTCATCGCGGTGCCCATACCAAACATAATCACCTGCAACAACGGGATAATCAGTTTTTTCAACGGAAAACCCTTGATTTCGACAAAATATTGCGGAAAAATCATCGAAACGACAACGGCAACAAGGATAGAAAAGGTAAAAGTATATTGTTTCAAAGCAATGAATAAATGGACTTATTTTGACACCGTTCCTTAAACATGATGTTTATTTGTTTTCAAGCGTTGTAAGTACCAAATCAATTATACACCACCCCGCGATCCGCTAAGTATTGCCGCACAAAATGAAAATGCTTTTCTGTCTCCCCGATGTACTCCGGCGGGCAGATACCCTTTCGGTCAAATTGGCCGGAAATGACCAAATTGGCAACCGCCGTGCAGGTATATCCGGTGGTACGCGCCATAGAAATGGTATCTGTTTGCGCGTCGTAACGGTCGAGCAAATGGTAGGTATATTTTTTGGGCTGACCGTTTTCAGTACCTTCCACTTCGATGCGCATAATCGTCATATCGCCTTCTCCGGGTTTGAGTTTCCATTGCGGAAACAACAGTTTGGCGGTTACATCTACCGGACGAACTTTTTGCCCGTTGATTTCTACCGGCTCATAATTGAAAAAGCCCGCTGCCCTCAATACGCGCAGGTATTCGATGCAGCCGGGGTAACGCAGGGTTTTTTCGATCATATTGGGCACGTCGGGCATAGTCTTCATCAGCGAGCGCAGGCCATCGGTATTAAAGGATTCCAAGGTGCCAACACCGTCAAAATGCAGCAATTCAGGGTCGGAAAGCGCTTCGCGGGTCACCATTCGGCCCGCTTCAATGTAACGTGCCGGGCGGATGTATTCCTCAATGACATCAATGGGAGAAAAAACGGCCTTGTATTGCCACGGCCATTCCCGCACCTGCGGCAAACCGCCCACGAGGCACTGAAAACGCTCCACTTTCATGCGTGCATAATGATAGCCTAAGATGATATTGCCCATGCCGGGTGCAACGCCACAATCTACCACCGCCGTAACGCCGTGCTGACGGGCAAGATCGTCCAACAGAAACGGGTCTTCCGGGAAAAAAGAAATATCCACCACGTTTTTCCCGGCTTTGATACAGGTTTCTAAGGCTTTGAATCCCAAAAAGCCCGGTAATGCCCCGATCACTAAGTCAAACCCGGCCACTGCTTTCTGCAATTCCACCGTATTGGAAAGATCGGCCTTCAGGGTGCGAACGCCGTATTTTTCGGCTGTTTTTTTTAGGTTGTCCGCATTGGCATCGGCGGAAGTGACGTCAAATTTTTTTGATAAATCAGCAGCCATCGCGCTGCCCACTAATCCTGCTCCGAGGACGATTATTTTTTGCATAATGATTAAACTAAATTGCTGTGTGGATATTTTGAACAGTGTTGAAGCGCAAATGTAGAAAACAATTGCAAAAACCAGTGAATTTCACCTCAACGGAAGCGCAATAAAGCTCCTTTTAATGTTTTCCTGCATTTTTTATGGTGAATTGGCCGGAAGGTTATTAATTTTGCGGTGCTTCCTGCTTCGGGATAAATTCTTTATTATAAATTCCATACCGCTGTGCTCAAAAAAATATTACTGTTCAAAAAAATATTAATGCTCGATAATTTCGACTCTTTCACTTACAACCTCGTGGATTTTTTCCGCCAATTGGGTTGTGAGGTAAAAGTATATCGAAATACTGCTCCTTTAGAGGCGTTGGAAAAAGAAGATTTCGACCTGTTGGTGCTATCTCCCGGCCCGTCGGTGCCGCGCAATGCCGGCAACCTGATGGCCGTGATTGCCCGGTTTTGCCAAAAAAAACCTATTTTGGGGGTGTGTCTCGGGCATCAGGCACTGATAGAACATTTCGGCGGCACTTTGGCCAATATCGCTCCGGTACACGGTAAATCGGTACCGATCGAACACGACGGGCGCGGCATTTTCACGGGCATCGAACAGCAGTGCACCGTTGCCCGGTATCACTCGTGGGCCGGGGAGCAGATTCCCGCCGAATTTGAAGTAACCGCCCGCTCGGCGGATGGTGTGGTGATGGGGGTGCGCCACAAACGCCTGCCGATTGAAGGCATACAGTTTCACCCGGAGTCGGTATTGAGCATGAAAAACGGCAATGGCATGAAAATGCTGCGCAATGTCGTGGAAGGCCGTATGGCCGCCGGCAATCACCTTTACCACACCTTGTCGCTTCAATTGCAAAACGGTACAGCACTTTCCGCTGACGTACTCCGCGCTTTTATAGAAGCCACCGAAGAAGGGCAGCTTTCGGAAGAACAAAAATTTATCCTGCTCACGGGCTTGAGCATTCGCCTGCGCAATACCGGCGAATTGCGCAACTTTATTGAAGCACTGATGCAGTTTTCCAACGGCAAATCGCTGTTGCCGTTAGCCGGCGATGCCGTGGATATTTGTGGAACGGGCGGTTCCGGTCTGCCGCGCATCAATACCTCCACGCTGGCGAGTTTGTTGCTGGCACCTGCCGGGCTGAAAATTGCCAAACACGGCAACCGCGCCGCAGCCGGACGTTTTGGCAGTTTCAATTTATTGGAAACGCTGGGCGTACCCATTCGTTTTGACGCGGAAAAGGTCAAGCGCAGCTTAGACGAGCTGAATTTGGCCTTTATTTTTGCACCCGATATTCACCCGGTATTCCGGCATTTTGCTGCGGCCCGCACGCGCATCGGGGTGCCGACCATTTTTAACGTGTTGGGGCCTTTGGTGAATCCGCTCCTGCCCAAACGCCAGTTCATTGGTACCGCTTTTGCCGACCTGATGGAGGTGATTTTTGAAACGGGTATCAAAATGGGGAAAGATCACCTGATTGTGGTGCGGGGCCATGACGGGTTGGATGAAATTTCCGCCACTACGCCTACCCGGGTGTTAGAATATAAAAATGGCCAGCAATACGATTATGAAATCAGCCCCGCCGATTTTGGCATAACGCCCCTGTCTGCCGAAGCGGTGAGTGCCGTGAATGCTGAAGCCAATATGGACATCGCCCGCGCCATGCTGAAAGGGTTGCCCGTTACCGAGCATTACCAGTTGGTGTGTATCAATGCGGCATTTATCTACACCAAATTTGTAGAGGAAGTGTCCTATCCGGTTGCCTATCAGAAAATGAAGAAAATGCTGATGGAAGGGGTGATGGGGGCGGTGCTGGAGCAGTATAAGTAGTTATGAATTATTAATTGTAAGTTATGAGTTTCGCAACTGTTTGATTGTGTGAATTTTGCATAAATTTATAACCGCGTTTATTTCAATATGCCCACGCGTAACTATCCAGCCGCTTTTGGCGGCATGAGCATATTTGACCATTTGGGTGATGGCATTAAAAACGGATCGAATCACTGCAACGGTTACAAAAGTCAGGATAAATCTTTTCCGTCTCATCCGGTCTGCCACTATCCGCCATCTTGGAAAGTATTTTTCATTGCTGCAGCAAAAAAGGAATTTGAATCGCCCAAATTGCCGACTTTATCGGAAGCGACAACTGTTTTTACCAATAATTTTATATTTTTACCGGAAAAACAGCCTCAATATCCGTCACACCCGTTTTGAGGGGATCGGCGGCATCTTTGTTTACCTCGTGCTTGAGGGTGACCGTCAGGGTACCCGTACCGCTTTTACTGGCAGCCTGGCTTATCAGCCCGAAGGTTTTTCCGTTGGCATCCGTACTCAGGTTGCTAAAACGCAACACATCATTGGTGGCTTTAAATTCAAAAATATGAATATCAGCCCGCTCTTTGATGGTAGCAGTCCAGTCTTTTACCGGAGTCTTACTTTCATTCAAGAGTTCGATTTTGCAATCAAACACGTTCAACGGCGGCAGTTTAATTTCATCCGCCACCGGGTTATTGCCGCCAATGCCGTCTATGTCTTTAAATTCATAGGTGAGCTGATTACCACCCGGCTGAGAAAAAATCAGCCGAATAGTAGAGATGCCTTCGATAGGAATGGTTTTAGTGGATTTTTCACAACCGAGAGCGAACGGGCAGCAACAGAGCGCCCAATAAAAGCAGAATCGTACCATAAATATAATTAAATAATTAAATATTAAATAACTCGATGTGCTGACAGACAGGTATACGTCTTTCCAATCATCACACAATCAAACCGCTTTACCCCAAGCCCGCTAATCGCCGAACTCAATTCAGCGAAACATTGGCCCACAGGCTAATATTTCGCCCGGTTTCGTCTGCAAAGTAACGGAAAAAATTTAAATAATCGCGATACCGTTGATTCAATAAATTTCTGGCAGACAAACCAACAAACAATTTTGTATTTTGCAAATAAAATGAACGGGCAATATCGGCATTGAAGACATTATAGGTGGGCGGTGCAGCCTTCAAAATTCCGCCAAAAGGTATTCTTCGTTGTTGTAGAACAATCTCGGTACTAAATCGAATGTAAGAATCCCGTTCGTACACCCTTTTGGGTTTTGTCGTGCGGGTGTGGCTGCCCCAACCATTGTTTGCGGGGCGTTTCTCCGTTTGTTTGCCCCAATACCATTTCATGTCGTAAATCCAACGCACAGCCGGCATCAACGGGAGCCATTCGTATTTTGCGCCCGTTTGTGCCACGGGGTTTGTTCTGAATCCTTCCAATATAGAAAGTTTTGTGCCTAAGCTGGCCCGTTTGGCAAAAGTCAAATCAGCCGCAAGGTCCACTCCCTGAATCACTGCGTCGTTTTGCGTGTAGTCATACGCCAAAAATGCCCCTTTGATGGTTTCTATTCCGGTTTGGCGTGGGTTTAGATAAATGAAATCCCATATTTGGTTGCGCCAGGCGCTCACAGACCAGTCTAAAGCATCATCTTTCCATTGCACGGTGATATTAGTGTTCAGCGCACGTTCGGTGCGGAGGGTGGAATCTCCTTCCTTGTAGGCCGCTGCACTGACCTGAATGCCTCGTGCATACAATTCAATGATGTTCGGGGGCCGCCACGCATAGCCGGAATGTACATTGATGCTGCATTTTTTGTTGAGCTGATAGTCCATGCCCAAGGCTCCCGACACATTATTAAAAACAAGGGTTTTGTTGATGCTCCTGAAATCATCGAGCAACCGTACATTGGTTTTTCGGTAGTCGTTTCTGATACCCGCGTCAAAAGCAAAACGCGAATCAGGTGGTTGCCACTTCTCCGTACACCACAGGGCACCGCCCCAGGTGGTGTAATCGGGAATGAAACTGCCGGTACTGACCAAATTTGTTTGTTGAAAAACCTGTAACCCGCCGCCGCCTTTCAGGTGTTTAGAATAAAAATGTTCTGCCGCGAGGTCGGTCGTATTGGAATAGAGCAGCATGGACAACTGCGGGCGATTTAAGGCATCATCAGGGTCAGATAAGGGGGCCTCTTCCGTGTATTCGTCGCGTTTATTGTACTGAAAAGCGTATTGACCCGATATTTTCCAATGATCGCCTGCCAGATAAGTAATGCGGTACTTCGCCTGGTGGTGTCCGATTTCCTGGCGCGGGCGACCGATTTTATAGGTAAAGGTATCTGCATTATTGACGGGTACCGGGCTTTCCAAGGCCAATGTTAAATCCGTCAGGTTGCCGACGTAAGCCGTTCGCAGCATACCGTTTTTTTGATTCACCGAAGAAAATGCCAATTCCTGCGCCCAACGGTAGCGCCGCCAGCCGGTCAGCCACGCCATGCTGTAATCCTGCGTGCCGGTATTGTCCAAATAATAATCGGGGGTGCGCATATTGCCGCTTCGGCGCCAGGAAAAACTGACGCGACTACCCATTTGCAGCCGGGGAATATAGCCGTCTAAGGCACCGGAGACCGCATAACGCCGGCCATTGGATGCCCCGTTCAGGGCAACCCACCCGCCCACACCGCGCTCATGTCGCAAAGGCGGCGGCTCCAAAATAACGGCACCTCCTATGGCACCAACGCCATAACGCACCCCCGCTGCCCCCTTTACAATGTGGACAGCTCCGGCAGTAGCGGGGTCAATTTCGGGCGCGTGGTCTTCTCCCCACGATTGAGATTCGTGTACCACATTGTTGTTCACCATGGCTACCCGGCTTGAATGCAACCCTTGGATCATGGGTTTTACGAGCGTTGGGCCGGTACTGATGGGCTGCACCCCCGGCAGTCGTTTGAGCATTTCAGACCATCCGGCACCCAGTCCGGCGTTATAGTCCTGTTTGTTTACTTTCAATTCAATCGGGTTGACCGGTGTGGCCACTGCTTTTTCCAAAATCAGCACTTCCTCCAGGGCTGCCCCGTGTTTTAGTTGGAAGGTAAAAAATTGGTCGCCGGCCAATACCACTTTCTTCGTCAGAGGGGCATAACCGATCATTCTAATAGTAAGCAGGTATGTTGCCCCTTCGCAGCAGTTTGCAACAGAAAAATAGCCGTTTTTGTCGGCCAATGCGCCTTTTTGGCTGTTTTGAATCAGCGCGGAGGCAAATGCTAAGGGTTCACCTGTTTTTGCTTCCACAATTCTCCCCTGCAATATACCCTCGCATGGAGCCTGCGCGGACAGCCCGTCAATGCCTGCTCCCCACCAAAATAGCAGCAAATAAAAGTGTTTGAATGACATGGTGCAACAGAAGAGAAGGCAGGATTAAACATAATGAAGGGCAAAGATAATTTAACTAAAGTGATCGGTGATGGTTATCCTTCTACATTGACGCACAGGCGACAATTGAAGCGAACTACCTTTCATTAACGCCACGGTCAGGCTTTTTTGCCAGCATCCTCAGGTCAGTAAGGTGCTCATTGAGCCGCACCTGAAAACTAGATTAGGTTTAGAAAATGAGGGCAAATTACGACACGCAGGCTGTCAGGCCGTGCGCCATGACGACCACATTCATGTAGAGTTGATAAATAAGCGTTGAAATTTCAAGAGAAATGCAGAAATTATGAAATTTACCGTCCAAATGTACGTTTTTTTTTAAAATAGCCTTTACTTTGCATTTTTTTGGAAGATAAGCACATTCAAAATTAATGTTTGAAATAATAGAACAAACCTCGGCCGCTATTGAAGCCGAAAACCCCGGTACCGCCGAAACCTTAGAAGCCTTTCGCATTCGTTACTTAGGTTCTAAAGGAAGCATCAAATCCCTGATGGAGGAAATGCGCAACATCCCCAATGAACAGAAACGCGCTTACGGGCAGGCGATGAATGCCCTGAAGCAATTAGCGGAAGGCAAATACGAAACACTAAAAAGCGAACTGGCAGCCCACGCAGAAAACACCACTGCGCACCAGTTTGACCTCAGTGCTCCGGGAGAGCCACTCCCCTTAGGTTCTCGCCATCCGGTAGCCGTTACCCTCAACCGTATTGTTGATATTTTTGCCCGAATGGGTTTTAGTGTGGCCGATGGCCCTGAGATAGAGGACGACTGGTATAATTTTACCGCCATGAATACGCCCGAAGATCATCCGGCACGCGATATGCAGGATACTTTTTATATGGCGGATGCTCCGGGTATTCTGTTGCGTACGCACACCTCACCCGTGCAGGCTCGCGTAATGCAAAACCGCAAACCACCCATTCGCATCATCGCGCCGGGTCGCGTTTATCGCAATGAGACGATCTCCACGCGGTCGCATTGTCAGTTTCATCAGGTAGAAGGGCTGTACGTGGATGAAGGCGTTTCCTTCGCCGATTTGAAACAAACGCTGTTTCATTTTGCCCAGGAAATGTTTGGTGCCACAAAAATTCGGCTGCGCCCTTCGTTTTTCCCGTTTACAGAACCCTCCGCAGAAATGGACATCTGGCTGGGAACCGATACCGAAAAAAACTACCGCCTGACCAAAGGCACCGGCTGGCTCGAAATTTTGGGCTGTGGCATGGTGGATCCGCAGGTGCTGGAGAATTGCGGGATTGACTCCCGCCGATACAGTGGCTTTGCCTTTGGTATGGGCATCGAACGGCAGGCACTGCGCTTGTACGAAATAGGCGATATCCGCCTCCTATTTGAAAACGACGTGCGCTTTCTTCGACAGTTTTCTTCGACTATATGATTTTCCCCGCGCAAACCTTTGAGCCGCCCTTTTTTCAATTTACCGGGCATTTACAAACCATTGTACCGGGTACTATGCGTCGGGTAAAAGGCGTAAAATACGTACGCGAACGCATTACCACACCGGATAACGATTTTTTAGACCTCGATTGGATACAAAATGGACACCAGCGCTTGGTGGTACTCACCCACGGATTAGAGGGCAGCTCAGAACGGCAGTACATGCGGGGTATGGCTAAATTGTTCAGCCAAAATGGATGGGATGTATTAGCCTGGAATTGTCGCTCCTGTTCGGGTGAAATGAACCGCGCCTTTCGTTTGTACCATCATGGTGACATTGAAGATATAGCAACCGTTATTCATCACGCCATGCAAAGTGGCGGCAATTATGACCGGATTGCACTCATTGGATTCAGTATGGGCGGTAATATTACCATGAAATATATGGGTGTTATGGGCGATCAAATTCCCGCCTGCGTACAGGGTGCGGTGGCATTTTCGGCTCCGGTAGATTTGGAACGCGGCTCACTGATGTTAGATAATTGGGATAATGCCATTTATCGGTATCGTTTCCGTCGCAATATTGTGGCAAAAATGCAGGCAAAAAATGTGGCCTTTCCGGGCAGGATTGACCTCTCAAAACTTAAAATGGTACAAAAATGGCGCGATTTTGATGAATATTTCAGCGCCCCGATCTGCAATTATCGCGATGCTGCTGATTTTTACTGGAATTCTTCGGCGAAAAATTTCGTAGGAAACACGAAGCGACCCACCTTGTTGATCAGTGCACTCAATGACCCCATTTTATCGCCGGAGTGCTTCCCGGTTGACCTTGCAAAAGAACATCCGTATTTCCACATCGAAATGCCTAAAGTCGGGGGGCACTGCGGTTTTATGATGCAGAATGACCCGGAGTTTGCCTGGTCTGAACATCGGGCACTGGCTTTTTTTAACCATTAATTAGCGGGGCCGTCGTTGGAGAATATATCGGTTGGAATCGTCGTTAAGGGATTCGGAAGTAATTACCCGGCCGTTTTTGTAAAAATAATTTAGTCCGTCTATTTTACTTTTGAAATATCTGACTTTCCCTTCGGCATCAGTAGCCTGGCAATGTTCCCACCTAAAGAATCCAATGGGCAGTTTTTGGCCATAATCCACGATAAAAGACCAGGCATTGATACCAATAGGACTTCTGCGGCACACTGCTATGTATTGGCCGGCAGAATCCTGTTCGATGTCTTTGCCCTTGACGTAAATTTAGGCAAGTGCCACATTGATACAGGAGCAGCACAGGCAGATGGGTAGTACGGCGTGTTTGAACATAGTGTGTAGGGGGTGGGTAGTTAGAAATAGAATGACAGTATGTAACAGGGTTGGGGGAAGATCAGCCAACCGTTTCCCCTATAATTGTATAATTGCAGCACTCAAAGCTAATAACCCCGCCGTTTCCGTGCGCAGGCGCGCTGTACCTAAGCTGATGCCGGTAAATCCGTGTTGGAGCGCCAGGGCTATTTCCCCTGTTGAAAAATCGCCTTCCGGGCCAATGGCAATAATGGTATTTTGCTTGGGTAGCAGGGCATCTTTAATGTGTGGCAGGGGTGTATCGCTGCACCATCCGATACGTTTTTGCGGGGCATCTGCCTGTTGGAGAAAGGTTTTGAATTTGGTCAGCGGGTTCAGTTTGGGGAGGTGTACCCGCATACACTGTTTAATGGCAGAGATCATGATTTTTTCCATCCGATCCATGCGCAGGGTGTCGCGTTCCGAGCGGTCGCAGAGCAAAGGCGTTATTTCATTTACCCCTAATTCAGTGGCTTTTTCGAGGAACCACTCAAAACGTTCTAAATTTTTGACCGGAGCCACTGCAAGGTGAATGGTGGCGGTGCGCTCCACCGGAATGGCGGTTTTGGCACGAATGCTCAAAACCGCCTGTTTTTTTCCGATTTCTGCTATGACAGCCTCGTATAAATACCCTTTTCCGTCGGTCAACTGCACCGCCTCACCCGCCCGCCCGCGCAAGGCTGCCAGCAGGTGTCGGCTTTCTTCTTCTTCTAAAACGACTATGTCGCCGTTGATGTTGGGTGCGTAGAAAAGGGTAGTCATTTATGGGTTGTCGACGCGTTTGTTTGTGTTGTAATCTCTCTCCTCTCTCCTCTCTCCTCTCTTATCTCTCCTCTCTTATTTCCTCGCCATTCCTTTCAACACTTTTTCCTCAATTTTGACCGGATAGTCCTTGCGGAGTTGTTCGATCCACTCTTTTTCCAAATAATCCTGATAGTCGGCTACGGCATACCCACGAGCTTCTGCCAATGTTTTTGACATGGGCGGCAGTATTTCTTCTATTTTTTGAAAAGTAGCGGTTTTGGTGCCGGCATCTGTTTTTGCATCAGTCAGGTGGCCCACTTTCCAGGGTTCCGGGAAGTCTTTGGCTTTGCCTTTTTCATACGTACGATCCATCACACTGATAACATCTTTTCCTTTTTTGTTGAACTTTTTCAACACGGCGGTCATTGATTTTTTAGAAGCATATTCCCGTACTTTCAACAACACTTTAGGATCGTCGGTTTTTACCGTATAAATGGCTGCTTTCACCCGCTCTTCCCATTTATATTTGTCCTTCAGGTTTTTTGAAAAATAAGCCTCTAAGCCAGTGGTATCGGTGTTGGCGCGATCCCACACGTTAATTTTTAGCGCTTCAAACAAAAGAATTCCCTCCTCGTATTCGCGCATCAGGGATTTAAAATCGGGATATTTATTTTCCAACTGGCTTTCTTCGTATTGCATAGCAGCTTCATCCGTCCAGCCTTTGTAGAGTTTTTCAATGGTTTCCCGTATCGGATTGCCGCCACCGCGCTGCCGTTCGCGGTTGTTGCGCAGGCAATAATCTTCAAAATCGGAAACGGTGTATTTTTTTCCGTTTTTGTAAGTGATCAAAATATCTTGCGGGTGTGTCGGGTCGGGCTTCCAACGAAAAGTCAGAAAAGATGTATCTACCTGTCTGGCAGCCCATTTCTCAAATACGTCTTTCGATTCGGTCATGCCGCCTTCGCGGTGAATACGCATAATCATGCTTTGTTTAGCGATCTCATTGCGGCTGTCGCGTTTGATGCGGTCACCTAACGGGCGGCGTGCAATTTCAAATGCTGCAATCGGGCGGGCCGAATTGCGCTTGATGATGTGATAACCGATGGATGTTTCCACCGGTGTTGAAAAGTCACCATCCTTTTTCAAGGCAAAAGCGGCTTCTTCAAATGGTTTTTGGTACCGATTGATGCCGAAGAAGCCCAGATAGCCGCCTTTGGTGGAAGTGGTTTTGTCTTCCGAAAAATGAGCGCAAAAATCATCCCAATTGATACCGCCTTGCGCATTCATGGCTGCATAAATGCTGTCAATACGAATTTTTACCATTTCATTTTTGGCGGTGTCGTTCGGGTCTTTGCGCAACAGGATATGGGAGATTTCCATTTCGCCGCGTGCCGGGCGAAATTCATTTACCCGGACTAAGTGGTAGCCGCTGTTGGAGCGAATGGGGCCGAGGATACTGCCGGGCTGGGCAGCATAAATGGCCGCTTCCATAGTATAATACCCGTCGGGGAGCATGGCATTGACAAAACCGAGGTTACCCCGGTTTTCTAGTACGCTTTTGTCCTGAGAGCTGTCCACGGCTATTTTTTCAAAATCTGTACCAGCCTTAATTTTACCGAGCAGGAGTTTGGCCTTGTTGTAGGCTTTTAAAGTATCTTCGGCTTTGGCATTTCGGTCGCACATCACTAATATGTGGCTGATATCCACGTCTTGTTTGGTGCGTTCATACGTTTCTTGGATCAATTTATCGGTTACTTCCTTATCTACGAGGTACGAATTGGCCAATTGGCGGCGATAGCCCTCCAATTCTGCTTTGGTAGATTCTACGGTATCTAAGCGCATATCCCGCGCTTTTTGCACCTTCAATTTGAATTTTACATACAAATCTAAATAATCTCGAAGCGATTGCTCGCTGAAATCAGCTTTGTCCTGGTTGGTTTTAGCGTAAATATAACGGAATTCAGAAGCGAGTACAGGCGTACCTTTTACCGTAAACAATACCGGGTCGTTGGTTTGAGCCGAGAGGGTAAACAGGAAAAAAAGTAAAAAGCCAGTCAGGGTAAATGCGTTTTTTAACATAGTGGGTTAAAAAGTAATTGAATATTGTTTGAGACAGATTGAACGCCTAATTATAAAGAAAAGGTATCTTTATTTCCGCAAAGGTACTGCAAAACACAAATAATTACGGTTTTTTACTATCTTTTTCCATTTTTTGCCCGATATTTCATTTATTCTTTGGTATTAATGCCTACATTTGCGCGGTTTTTCTTAGACAATCAGGTTTTCTTGTTTGCAAAAATCAAACATTATTAGCATCGAAGACCCGATGGTTAAGAATTGCCTATCTCTTATCACTCATTTCTTATCACTACCTTATAGATGATCTTTGACCTGAAAATGATTCGGGAGTTTTACCAAAAATTCCCGGCACGTGTGGATGCCGCCAAAGCCAAAATTGGTCGCCCGCTGACACTTTCTGAAAAAATCCTGTTTGCCCATTTGCACCATGATAGTCCTTTGAAGGACTATAAACGCGGTGGTGACTACGTGTTTTTCTCCGTAGACCGCGTAGCGATGCAGGATGCTACCGCCCAAATGGCTTTGTTGCAATTCATGACATGTGGCCGCAAAAAAGTAGCGGTACCCAGCACCGTACACTGCGATCACCTCATTACTGCCGAATTGGGTGCCGTAAAGGATATGGAAGTGGCCCTGAGTAAAAACAAAGAGGTATTTGACTTTCTTTCTACCGTCAGCCAGAAGTACGGCATCGGATTCTGGAAGCCTGGTGCCGGCATTATTCACCAAATTGTTTTAGAAAATTATTCCTTTCCGGGTGGCATGATGATTGGCACCGATTCTCACACGGTAAACGCCGGTGGATTGGGTATGGTGGCCATCGGTGTCGGCGGCGCTGACGCAGTGGATGCCATGAGCGGCATGGCCTGGGAACTCCAGATGCCTAAATTGATTGGGGTAAACCTCACCGGCAAATTGCGCGGCTGGTCGTCGCCCAAAGACGTAATTTTGAAAGTGGCCGACATCCTGACCGTAAAAGGCGGCACTGGTGCTATTGTAGAATATTTTGGCCCCGGTGCTCAAAGCATAAGTGCGACCGGTAAAGGCACTATCTGTAATATGGGCGCTGAGATTGGCGCAACCACCTCCACTTTTGGTTACGACAAGAGCATGGCGCGGTATCTGAAAGCCACCGGCCGCTCCAAAGTAGCCGCCCTGTGCAACAAGGTAACCGATTATCTGACCGGCGACCCGGAATGTTATGCCAATCCTTCCAAATATTTCGATCAGGTAATTGAAATTGACCTGAACAAGTTGGAGCCGCACATCAATGGCCCGTTCACGCCGGATTTGGCGTGGCCGCTCTCCAAATTTGCGGCAGCCGTAAAGAAGCACAATTACCCGGCCAAGTTGGAAGTAGGGTTGATTGGTTCGTGCACCAACTCCAGCTACGAAGACCTCACCCGTGCGGCCTCCATTGCGCGGCAGGCATTAGAGAAAAATTTGGTGGCCAATTCTGAATTTACCATCACCCCGGGTTCCGAACAGATTCGATTCACCGCCGAACGCGACGGGCTATTGAAAACGTTTGAAGACATCGGCGGCAACGTGTTGGCCAATGCCTGTGGACCTTGTATCGGCCAGTGGAATCGCCATATTGACGACAAAAAGCGCCCAAATTCTATCATGACTTCCTTCAACCGAAACTTTACGAGCCGGAACGACGGAAACCCGAATACCCACGCCTTTGTAGCCAGCCCGGAGATTGTGACAGCATTTGCCATCGCCGGCGACCTGACTTTCAACCCTAAAACGGGCAGACTGATCAATAAAAACGGCGAATCGGTCAAATTTGATCCGCCAAAAGGTATTGAACTGCCAAAAGCAGGCTTTGCCGTGGAAGACCCCGGTTATGTTGCTCCGGCGGCCAAAAGCGGTGCGATAAAAGTGGCGGTAGATAAAAAATCGGATCGTTTGCAGCTGCTGAAGCCATTTGTGCCCATTTCTATGGCCGAAATAACCGAAATGCGCGTGCTGATAAAAGCCAAAGGCAAATGCACGACGGATCACATTTCGATGGCCGGCCCGTGGCTCAAATATCGCGGCCACCTCGAAAATATTTCCAATAACTGTTACATCGGTGCCGAAAATGCGTTCAATGGCGAGCGCAATAAAGTGCTGAATGTGGAAAATGGACAGTTTATGGAGGTGCCTGCATCCGCCCGTTTCTACCAGAAAAAAGGCATCGGTACCATCATCTTTGGTGAGGAGAACCTCGGCGAAGGCAGCAGTCGCGAACACGCTGCCATGGAACCACGTCACCTCGGCGTAAAAGCGGTAGTGGTCAAATCTTTTGCGCGTATACACCAGACCAACCTGAAAAAACAGGGAATGTTGGCCCTTACTTTTGCCAATCCTGCCGACTACAATAAGGTGCGTCAGGATGATAAAGTGAGCATCATCGGCTTTGACACTTTTGCTGCGGGTAAACCTTTGCAAATTCGCCTAAGTCATTCCGACGGTAGTATCGAAACTTTTGCCGTCAACCACACTTACAATGAGCAGCAAATTGAATGGGTGCGTTCGGGAAGCGCGTTGAATAAAATTCGCAAGGATTTTGGCGTAAAATAGACCTTTTGAGGTGTCACCTGCGAGGTGCGAGCGGGTGACACCTCTCAAGAACTTACCAATGGCTGAGGAAGCAAGTATTTCAAAAGGATTTTCATCATCTTTTTGGATGTTTTCTTTTTCAGCCTTTTTTTCTTTTTATATTATATTAAAACATATATATATATGTATTGTTTTTCCTGTCAATTTCCTCCACCTTTAATGCTTTACACGCTCAGGTAGACATTAAAATTGCGCCACGCTCATGAAAACCGTAAAGAATACAATGTTGCTTCCCCCGCTACCGATAAAATTCTTAGTACCTATATTATTGGTGGCGTAAATGCCGGTTACAAATTAAGGAGACCAGATAAACGCCTCTTTTTTGAAGGTAATGCGGGTGGTAATTCACATAAAAACCAAACAAGCCATCAGTAAGTGACCAAAATCGCCTCCTAATTATTATTATTCACGTTGCCCGAACCGGAAACTCTGGTGCGCACATTGCCACTAACATTCAGTTCTACGTCGCCGGAACCGCTGATGGATACTTCTGCGCTCTTTCCACGGAGTTGATCGGCTTTTACATCACCGGAACCGCTGATGGAAATTTCCTGTTCATCGGCCACACCTTTCAGTTTCATATCGCTGCTGCCGCTGATGGAAATTTTGAGTTTGGCAACGTCAAATTCGCCCTTAAAATCGCCGGAACCGCTGCTCGACATCTTAAATTGATCGGCTTTGATCACTGATTCTGCGGTAATATTGCTGGAACCGCTGTTGCCGAGGGCTTCAATTTTGCGGTAAGTAACTACAATACGGGCTTTGAAATTGCTGTAAGAGCCTCTTTTCATCCCAATTTTTAATTGACCGTCTTCTACTTCGGTCGTAATACGATCGGGGTCAATACCGCTCACGGTCATGCTGACCGATTCGGCATTGCCTTCCTTTAAAATGACTTCATCGTATCCGCCGGAGACGGAAATACGGCTAAAAGCAGACAAACTGCGGGTAACGGTAGATTGGGCCGTCAGGAAAGCAGGGAGTACGAGTGCTAAAAAAAGAAATTTGCGATACATGATAACAGGTTGTTGAATTGGTAAATGAATGGCCTGATAGATAAACAGGTTCAGAATTTTCGGCCAAATGATGGTAGATTTTACTATTTCATAGACATTGCGAGGGAGAGAGGGTTGCATGATTCTGTTTTTTTTATTAAACATTATTACTGTTATCCCATTTCAGCCTTTGTTGTACCTTGCGGGCCAATATGACCACCAATATGCGCTTTTCTCTCTTCTTCATTTGCCTGTTTTTTGTATCTTGCCAGCAATCAAAACCCTCGTTCAGTTTAGTTCCGGTACCTGCCTCCGTCACAGCAGGAGCGGGCTGGTTTACTTTAACACCGCAAACAGTCGTGCGGTACCCGAAAAGTCAACCGGAGTGGGCAAACGCGGCACAACAGCTGTTGACGGTGCTGCAACCCGCTACGGGTTTTCCGTTGAAAGGCGAAATTTTCGACAAAAAAATTGAAGGAATCCCCGAAAATGCGATCTGGCTGATACCGGATGAGCGGATTGCCGGTACGGAAGGTTATACTTTAGAAGTAAAACCCGGAGCCGTTATGATTCGGGCCAAAACGGCCGCCGGAGCTTTTTATGGCATTCAAACGCTGCTGCAACTCTTCCCACCCGCAATATTTGGCACCCAAAAAGTCTTTTCTACAATGAAATGGCAGGCTCCGGCCTGTGAGATCAGCGATGCGCCTCGGTTTGCTTACCGGGGGTTGCAGCTGGATGTGGGCCGACATTTTTTTTCGGTTGATTTTATCAAACGATATATTGATCTGATGGCCCACCATAAACTCAATGTGTTTCACTGGCACCTCACCGACGATCAGGGGTGGCGTATAGAGATCAAAAAACACCCGCGCCTGACCGACATCGGCAGCTATAGAAAAGAAACCCTTATCGGGCATTATCAGGATCAGCCGCCGCAATTTGACGGCAAACGGTATGGCGGATTTTATACCCAGGAGGAGATAAAAGACGTGGTGGCTTACGCTAAAAGCCGGTTTGTTACCATTGTGCCGGAAATAGAACTGCCCGGTCACGCTCTGGCGGCGCTGGCGGCTTATCCGGAATTGGGCTGTACCGGAGGCCCTTACGAAGTGCGCACCAAATGGGCGGTTTCGGAAGACGTGTTTTGTGCTGGCAACGAAAAAACTTTTGCCTTTTGGGAGGAGGTGCTGGCGGAAGTTTGTTCGCTTTTTCCCGGCCAATACGTGCATATTGGCGGCGATGAATGCCCAAAAGAGCGGTGGAAAACCTGCCCAAAGTGCCAAAAACGGATCAAAGATGAAAAATTGGCGGATGAACACGCCTTGCAGAGTTATTGCATCAGGCGGGTAGGGGTTATGCTGGCGCAAAGGGGTAAAAAACTCATTGGCTGGGATGAAATTCTGGAAGGCGGCCTCGCGCCAGATGCTACGGTGATGAGCTGGCGCGGGGAAGAAGGTGGCATCGCTGCCGCCCAATCGGGTCATGATGCCATTATGACACCGGATTCTCATTGTTATTTTGATTATTATCAAGGCGATCCGGCTTCCGAACCCTTAGCCATTGGCGGACTGACCACGCTGGAAAAGGTGTACCGCTATGAACCCATTCCTGTACAATTGACCGAAGAACAAGCCAAACACATCCTCGGCACACAGGGAAATGTCTGGACCGAATATATCAGTACGCCGGAAAAAGTGGAATATATGGCCTTTCCCCGCGCCTGCGCTTTGGCGGAATGTGCCTGGAGCCCCAAAGCGCTGAAAAATTGGGCGGATTTTTCCAACAGGATGCGCACCCATTTTGAACGATTGGATGGAATGAGCATCCATTATGCCAAAAGTTTTTACGATGTCCGGGCTGATTTTACCAATGGAAAAGTAACGCTGCACTCCAATGATTCAACTGCTTCCATTCGCTACACTACCAATGGCAGTGAACCCCATGGGGCTTCCAAATGGTATAAAGGCTCCTTTTCTTTGTCAAAAACCACTCAACTCAAAGCGCGGGTATATCGCGGCGATATGGCATTGGGCAAAACAGCCCGTTATCAGTTTTGGGTACACAAAGCCACCGGGAAGCCTTATTCGTTGAGTTATCTACCTGAGCGCTACACTGGCGGCTCTGATTTTGGCCTGACCAATGGCCTGACCGGGACTTTTAAAGCGTGGAATAACTGGGTGGGCATTGTCAATCACGACTTAGACCCGGTGATTGACCTGGGGAAATCAACCGCTGTGGAGCGCGTAACCACGCATTACGCTGATGCCAAACAGGATTGGATTTATCCGCCCAAACACATCGCCGTATTCGTTTCGGAGGATGGTCGGGAGTTTACGCAAGTAGCCGCCACTACCATTAATGACCTCAACAAATCAGGTGGTGCTGCGGAGACCATTGTGTTGGTCACACCGGGCGCGAGGGGGCGTTATGTTAAACTTGTGGCGCAAGCTTTTGGCATCATTCCGGAAGGGGCAGCAGGGGCTGGCAATGGTGCATGGTTGTTTTTGGATGAGGTTATGGTGGAGTAAGTAATGTAGCGTGGTAGATTTTACAAGACTTTGATAATCAATTTTTTGTACTAAATAAAAACTGAGATTATCTTAATTTTTCCACTTATTAAAGATGTAATCTCAACATTCGTGCTTCTATCATTTTTTGATAAGCCGCTTTTAAATCATCACCCAAAAAAGAAGACTGCAACAAATCGCACCATTTTGGAAAGGATGAATGGAAGTTGTCTAATACATCCTGAATGGCTTCGGTAATTAATCCGAGTTTTTCTATGCCTAAATATTCAACCAATTCCCGGCGGCGAAATCCCCGGCGTTTCCCGGCGAGCAGCAGCGCCAGTTCATCCGTACTGTTTTTTCGGGTGATCAGAGAAAAATTTTTCAGGTGCATATCCTCGTTTCCTGTCAGAAAACAGAATAACAGCAGCCGAAAAATTTTCAGTTTTTCCAAAGCCGGGAAAGTACAGTATTGATCTAATAGCCGAATCATTTTCTCCGTTGTGTAATCATATTTGGTTTCCCTGCTCAAGCCAGCCAACTGAGTAAAATCTTCTACGGCCAATTTTTGTCCTTTACCCAGCCGATCAAAGCGTTTGATGACATAACTCAAAGAACCATCCTTGCACCAAACCAGACCATGTAACGGCGTTTCAATCCCACAAACAGCGGCCATCCGCATGGTGACATCTTCATTTTCGGGCATACAGCGGGAATGATCGCTTTGGGGTTTGATGATATATTGCCCGCCAATATCCGTTAGTTCAAACGAAAGTTTTTGTATGTCTAGCGTAGCACTCAATTTGGGCTGCACCCCCTGAATAGACATCCGGTGCATCCGCCCCGACGCTTCCAATCGTTGCTCCTGCGCAGAATAAGCTAAGTCCTCTAAATTTGTCAGGTTCCGATGCCAGCGGCGCAGGCCTTTCGGATGATAGCGCAGCGTGTCACAAGGCAGATACGTGAGCGGGCATTTATTCATGGTGAAGAGGTTTTACTGTGACAGCGCCAACCAAATCGCCTCCCGTGGCGAGCAACTGGCTGAAATAGTCATCGCGATCAATTTTAAGCCCTCGGATCAAGCCCTCCAGCATAATACCTTCCGGCAAAACACCCTCAAAAAAAGATGGAAATTGCTCGAAAGAAAACGCCCGGATGGTAACCGGCATTGTCAGGGAAACCGGAGGACCGTGATAATCAGTGGCGTATTCAAAGCGGTATGCCCGTTTTGGCACTATTTCTATCAGCTGCCCGGCACGAATGTTGTGTACAAATACTTCGGCAATACTCATTGTTGGGAGTTAGGAGCTGGGCGATTAGGAGTTGGGTTGTTGGGGGCTGGGAGAATAGATTGAGTGACTACATCGTTTTCGGGCCTAAAAAGGTGCATCAATGGGCTTGAAAACTGCACCGTAATATTGAGTACGTGTAATAATTTCAAAAAATTATCCAATTGCACGGTGGTTTTACCGTGTTCTATATCATACAATACGGTTTTTCCCACCCCTGCTAAGCGGGCACAGGTTGCACGAGACATTCCGCTTTGTTTGCGGTGAAACAAGATGACCTGAGCCAAATTTCTAGTATTAGCACTCATTTTTACTGTTTAGGCGGTAAAATTAGGTATTTTTTTGTAATTAAAATCATTTTTTATCATTTTTAGTTTGTTTTTACTGTTTTAGCGGTAAAAATACAGGTTTATTTAGTATATGCTTTGAGTTTTTTTCCTAATGGCACGTTGAAATCATAAAAATGGCATCAAATGCCATAAAACGTTTAATAAAAAAAGGATTTATACTGGCGCAGACCGGTATAAATCCTCTTTTATGATTCCATTACTTATGGGATAAGTCTTTTGCGTTTTTATAATCCCCAAACGCCTGCACACTCGAAGTTTTCCATTCCCCGTTTTTCCTGAATAGTGCCGTACGAATAAAATAACATTTCTAAAATCTCAAGTAAAACCAAAAAATTGGTTACGCGTTTGCATCCGTAAATAAATTAGTTGATAGTGCTTGCCCACATTTTTTTTGCAAAAAAAATGTGGGCAAGCACTATCAACTAATTTATTCCCGTGCGTCCCCCTTACTGCTGGAAATTCCCCGACCCCGAAGATTTAGGCATATACGGCGCAAATTGCTTTTCTAATTCGTCTAATAACGCCTGATTTTTAGCGATATCGGCTGCCCGCATTAGGTATTGCGCCCCTCCGAGGGCGTATTGCTCATCTGCTTGGAAGCCTTTGCGGTAATTAGCTGGTTGTGAGGCCACAAACTGCAATTGCTCTTCCAATGCTTTGGCTATTTCCCGTGTTTTTGCTTCCAATTTTTCTTTTGCGCCGGCACGGGCATAGATTTCTGTCATCAAAGCAGAAAACTGATCGTGCGGGAAGTTGTAAGCCGGGAAAACCTCAAAATATTTATCCGTCAGGGCAATCGCTTTGTCGTTTTTGCCTTCCTGTACCAATGCCTGACCAATACGAATCATAGAAATACGCATGGTTTGGATGCTGGGCATAAAGGAGCGATCTATATATTGTTGTTCTTTATCAAAATTGCCCCATGTCCATTTTTCCATGATATTGCGGTAAGCGATCTCTGTGGCCACCCCGCCCGCACCGGGCACACCGTATTGGTCTTCGCCTTTGCGCTTAATGGGTACTAAACGCAGGGCAAGCCCCTCCAATTGCAGGTAGTCTTCCAGTCCGAGCAAACGGTCTTCCCGTACGGTTACCGCCCAGTAGATCGGGCGTTTCCACGCATTGGATGCTACAATATCCATAATAGCCAACTGATCTTTGATAATGTATTCGGTTTTGGCACCCAAATTCATCACAACTGTATCTACTATTTTAGCGCTGTCTGCCGCTGCTACTGTACCGGAAGACAAGGCTTCCTGTTTGTTGACGGCCATAAAAATATTGCGCGTCGGCAGGTAGGAATCGAAATCGCGGCCTTGGCCGGATGGCAATTTATGGTCTTCCCCAACGAATTTCACAACATTGCGTACATCCATGGCCGGATCGGAATTGGACAGCGAATAATACGGAATTTGCACGCGTTTGAAACCCCGCAACTGATCTCTCGGAATGGTCATTTCAATCGCCGGTGAATTGTTGACGGCCCGGCGCAGTTGGTCAATGTACCAATCTACGGCAATCAACGAAAGGTTTACCACGCGAACGTCGGTGCGGATGTTTTCCACTTCCTGACAATACCAAAGCGGGTAGGTATCATTGTCACCATAGGTGAAAATGATGGCATTGGCATCGCAGGATTCTAAGAAATTGCGGGCATAGTCGCGGCTGGCAAACTGCTTGGAGCGGCTGTGGTCATCCCAGTTTTGGGTGACCATGAGCAATGGGGCACTGAGTGCTAACGCGGTAGCACCTATCCCACCAGCCAAACCGGGCAACTTGACGCGATTAACCAATAAATCGTAGAGCGCCAGCACGCTCAGACCGATCCAGATGGCATAAGTAAAGAAAGAGCCGGCTAATACATAATCGCGTTCACGCGGCTCGCTGGGGGGCTGATTGGTATAAACGATGATGCCGAGGCCCGTTATGATAAACAACGCCATCACGGCAGCGAAATCGCGACGGCGGCGCTGAAAATGGAAAAACAGACCCACCAAGCCCAGAAAAAATGGAATCAGGTAATATTTGTTGCGGGCCGGACTGTTTTTGGCTGATTCCGGCAGCAGGGTCTGATCGCCGGTGCGGGGTTCATCTATAAAATTGAATCCGCTGATCCAGTGACCGGCAGTCGGATCCCAGGAGTAGAAACCCTGTTCTCCATTTTGGCGACCGGCAAAATTCCACATGAAATACCGCCAATACATCCAACCGATCTGGTATTTAAAGAAAAACTCCACATTATCGGCGAGTGTAGGGCTGCCGGAAGGCTTGTCCAACCAGCGCCGATACAGGGCCGGGCGACCCTGGGTATTATCCTGCATCCGGGGGAACAATACTTTTGAACCTGCCGGATAGGTGTAATCCACTTTGTCATCTACGACTGCATACCGATTACCTACACGGCCATATCGGTCTTCTGAATCTACGCCATCCGGGCGGGCATCGAAATTGGGGCCGCGCAGCAGCGGGCGTTCGCCGTATTGTTCGCGGTTGAGGTAAGGCAACATCCGCATGGCATCCGAGGGGTCATTCATATTGATCGGCGGATTGGCATTGGCACGAATAACGACCATGCCATACGACATATAAGCAATCACGACTACTCCGAAAGCTACCACAATGCGCTGTAACAATCCGTTTCCGGTGCGGTGTGCACGGCGCAAGCCCCACCACAGGGCACCTCCGAACAACAAAAACACCGGGATGATACCAGTATGAAAAGGCAACCCGAGTGAATTGACCATAAATTTATCAAAACCTGCCCAAAGCGTGGGGATGCCAGAAATAATGACTTTTTGAATGGCAACAATAAAAGCAACCCCTACAAGCGACGACACTAAGGTGCCGGTGACGGTTGGGCGCTGCGATTTTTTAAAATAATAAAACATGGCCAGCGCCGGGAAGGTCAGCAAACTCAACAAGTGTACGCCGATGGACAATGCTGCGGAGTAAAACGCAAAGATCAGCCAACGGTCAGCATCGGGTCGGTCGGGCAGGTTGTACCATTTGAGGACGGCCCAAAGGGTCATACACGTAAAAAAAGTGGACATGGCATAAACCTCACCTTCCACCGCAGAAAACCATACGGAAGAGGTAAACGCCGTGACTAAGCCCGCTACCAGACCCGATCCTGCAATGGCAATTGCTTCGCCACCTTCGGGATGGTGGTCGCGACCACCCATGGCTAAACGGCCTAAAATGGTGGTACTCCAGCAAATGAACAGCGCTGCAAAGGCGGTACTGATTGCTGAAAGCATATTGACGGCATAAGCAATGGCAGAAGGGTCGCTGGAAACCAGAGAGCCTACCCAGGCAAACAAGCGGCCAATGACTAAAAAAATGGGTGCTCCCGGAGGGTGTACTACCTGAAGTTTGTACGCGCCAGCGATAAATTCGCCACAGTCCCAAAGGCTGCCAGTGGGTTGGGCGGCTGCACAAAGCACTACTGCTGCGATGGCAAACGTCAGCCAGCCCGTAATGTTGTTAAGGGTCTTGAAAGAAAGGGAAGACATAGAGTGTCGTTAAATATACTAATGGTTTAAGGTGATAATTCGTTGATTGTCAGCATTTTGAAACGAAAATAGTCAAAATTATTTTACTATTCTACTAAGTCAAAATAACGTTACCAATCGGTCAAGGCTGTTAATTAGGGCGCAAAAATAGTAAAATACGGCTAATGTCAAGTTCTTTTTTACTTTTGTGTTTCAAAACAATGCTTATTTTATGAAACAAATGCTCGCCCATATTGCTTTAGTGATTGATGACTATGATAGCGCGATTGATTATTATACCCAAGTACTTAATTTTAACCTGACAGAAGATACTGCTTTGAGTGCAACCAAACGCTGGGTATTGGTGACACCGCAGGGGAGTGATGGTTGCAGCATTTTGCTGGCGCGGGCGGTAGGTGAGGCGCAAATCAGCAGGATTGGTGATCAAACGGGTGGCAGGGTGTTTCTTTTTCTGCATACCGACGATTTTTGGCGCGATTACCGCAATTACAGCGCTAAAGAGGTGGAATTTGTGCTCGTTTTTAATTACAACATACCGGTCACGGTATTGATGCAACAAATCTGATTCGTGGGCTTTATACCAAAGGTACTCTTTGAAATTTGGGTATTTAACCGTATCGTAGAGGGTATTTGCCGGTTCCACAATCACTGTGTTTGCTTGAAAATAGTCGTTTTGATAAAAGCACAAATACTATCAACTAATTCATTTACGTAACAAAACGAGTAAAAAATTTTTATTATATAAAAATTTTTTCGATGTTTTGGATGATCTGAAGAGGGTGCATCATTTGATGCGCAGCCCAATAGTTCCACAAAGGTACATTATAATGGTGAAAAACGCAAAAAAATCTTCCTGCCAGCCTACCACCTTACCCGCGCCAGCAACTTATAATACGTATCCCTTCCGGTAAAATTGGTACTCGTTACCGCCACGCGCTGCACGGTTTGCTCGAAACGCCCTTCGAGGCGCAGCCACCGATTGATGCGGTATTTCAGGTTGATATAATAGCGGGCACCGCTGCCGGAGAAGGCCGGGATGGACACCGCAGAGAATAAGTCATTTTCATAGGCAAATACCCGCGTGTCAAAGTTGTCGGTAGCGTAAATAGCGTAACGCACGGACCCGGTGACTGGCAGGCCAAGGGGCTTCCAGACTGCTTCCTGATAGGCAATGAATCCGTGCGAACGCGGTGCATTGGCTACTTTGAAGGTGGTCCATTCAATGCGGCTGCGGAGTTCTGTGCCGGAGCCGACTTTGTAGCTGGCATGGATGCGAAACCGATCCCGGCGGTTTTCCAGCAGTCCGGTGGTACCTTCCAGGTCGCTGTCCCGCTCCTTTGTTTCCGATTGCCATTGCAGGTAGATATTGAGTATTTTATTGCGTTGCCAGTTGACACGGGCCAAAAAATCGCGTCCCTGCGAGGGGCCGCTTACCCCAAAGCGCAGCCAGGGATGTTTCCAGATATCGGTATAAAGGTTGATCTGCCAGCGGCGGATGAAGCGAATGTCGGCACCGATATAGACCCCTTGTTCATTGGAAGCACCCGTTACTTCGGCAAAAGGCGTGGCGTAAATGGATTGATATTCGGGTGATAAGGAACGTTGCACCATCGTCAGTGTTACGTGCCGATCAGGAGAAAACAACAGCCCATTGACCGTGGCCAATGCGCCATTGTCGCTTCGAGCCGTTTCCCCAAAGATAAACCAGTTGCGCCGCCGCCAGTTATAATCAGTGCTAAATCCGGTGAGGCTTTGCCCCCGAAACACATAACTTCGGTAGGCCGCCTGGGCTGGTTGCCAGGCTCGGTCGTAAGCGATGTGCAGGCCATTAACCGATATATAGCCTTGTCGCCAGTTGTAAGTTACGGATAATCCTGCCACTTGTTCGCGCAGGGCTTTTTCATCTTCCACCTCGGCTGGGGTGCGGTGCAGCCCGGAGGTTTGCAGGGAGGAGAAGGCCAATTCTATGTCTTCCTGATCGAAGGTGTCGGGCAGCGAAAGGTTGCCATCTTTTCGGCGATTGCTGTACAGGGCTGTCACTTCCCAATTTTTGTTGAGCGCAATAGTGGTGGCTACCCCGCGAAAAAAGAAATTTTCGCCAAAAGCGGAATAATAATTGAGTTTGCGCCCCCCACGGGCTACGGAGGTGGTTTCAGCCGATTTTCCGGCAGCAAACCCCGTTTGCAGGAGCAGACCCTGCCCAAAACGGGCAGAAAAATCGCCCAAAGCCAGTGCTTTCACCCGACGGTTGAGGTTTTGACCAAAGAGGTGTACGCCGTAAAAATCGAAACCCCGGCGGTTACTCCCTTTGAAAAAGGCTTCACCGGGATCATTTTCAAAAGTAAACCCCACCCGCAACCGATTGTCGAAGCTGTGGCGGTAGCGCATGGCAAAAGCATTGGGGCTGCCTTCTACCAATTGGCTGCCGTAATTAGTTGGTACCGGTAATCCCCAGCGAATCAACAGGTCATTTTGGCCTTCAAAAAGCCCGTCTGCGAGGTTGGTGCTTCTGTTTTCCAAGGTGCCGGTGGTGGTAGTGAATTGCAGTATTTTTCGCACATCCTCCACTTCCCAATTGGGGATGGCCTGAAGTTCAAAGTCGTTGAGGAAAGGGCCAAATTCGGTGCGATACAGCAAAAAACTTGCTATTTGCAGGGCATTGAGCAGGCGTATATCGTTCAATTCTTCTTGGGTACAGGTATTGAGGTTTAGGGGATTACTGCGCAGGTCTTCCAATCGTTCCAAGAGTTGCTGCACATCCGATTCGGAAGCCTGATCGCTGTCGCGGAAGAAGTTTTCCAGCTGTTCTCCCGTAGCCTGTTCTTCGGTTTGTGCGGTAGCAGTCGTATAAAAGACCGTATGAAACAGCAGTAAAATGCCGACAAAGGCAGTAAAAGAGCAAGAACGGCGTATTTTCATAAAGACTATTCACTACATGAGTATTCCCGCAAGTGTGGCTGAAAGATAGCTGGCTAAGGTACCGCAAATGAGTGCTTTGAAGCCTAATTTTGCTAAATCGGCGCGGCGCGTAGGGGCCAACTCACCAATACCGCCTACTTGAATGGCAATAGAGGAGAAATTGGCGAAACCACAACAGGCAAAACTGGCAATGACGATGGCTTTTTGGGATAATTCATTATTTTTTATCATCGGAGCCAGGTTGGCATACGCTACAAACTCGTTGATGACCATTTTGGTGCCCAATAAACTGCCTACTTTCATGATGTCATTTCCCGGAACGCCCATAAACCAGGCAAAACCGGAAAAAAGCAGGCCCAATAAATTACTGAGCGAACATTGATCACCATTTATGGGCAGCCCCATGGCGTGCAGGGTCCAACCGGTTTTTACAAAAATCAGGTCAACTAATGCAATGAGCGCGATAAAACCGATCAGCATAGCAATGACATTGAGCGAAACTTTAAACCCGTCGCTGGCACCGTGTGAAATGGCGTCCAGCAGGTTGACGTGTGTTTTAGTGACTTCTAACTGCACTTTTCCTTTCGTGACGGATTCTTCGGTTTCCGGCATTACTATTTTGGAAATGACCAATGCGGCGGGTGCTGCCATGATGCTGGCTGCCAGCAGATAGGGTGCCGGCACACCCATAGCGATGTAAACGGCCATGACTCCACCGGCAATACAGGCAAAGCTTCCGGTCATGCTCGCCATCAATTCGCTGCGGGTCATGGTGTTCAGGTAGGGTTTTATCATGATTTGTGCTTCCACCTGCCCCACAAAAGTAGAGGCTACATTGGACAGTGCTTCTGCTCCGCTCACTTGCATGAGTGATTGCATCAGCCGGGCAAAAACCTGTACTACGCGTTGCATGAGGCCAATATGATAGGCAATATTGACCAAAACTGCTACAAAAATAATGGCAGGCATTATTTGAAACATAAAAACAAAACCATTGCCCAATGCTTTCTGCATGGCTTCCTGATCAATGAGCGGCCCAAACACAAATTTGCCGCCTTCTTCTGCCAATTTCAACAGGCGCTGTACCTTGGCCCCTAACCAACTAAACAGCCATTGTCCGGGTGGTGTTTTTAGTACAAATACTGCTAAAGTCAATTGAATAGCCAAACCACTCAATACCAATCGGTAATTGATGGCTTTTCGATTGTCTGACATTAAAAAGGCAATGCTCAAAATGAGGGCTATGCCCAATAAACCAGTAAAACGCTCCATAAGTTATGGTTAAATGGTTGGATTTCTGTGTGGTTGGGGCAATCACCAAACCACAAAAAGTGGTAAAAACGTACTCTAACGACAAAATTTAAATCATTGATTTTCAACGGCCAATTTCATCGTTAGATACGATCTGAATTTAATATGTAAATCTTCAATTTGAAATTAAAAGCGCTAAAGGGCTACTTTGCATTTGCCTCGTCGCGCAGCACTCTCCTCAAAATTTTGCCCACATTTGTTTTGGGCAGGTCTGTCCTAAATTCTATTTTTCTCGGCATTTTATAGCCGGTCAGGTTTGCTCTGCAATGTTCCAGTATCTCTTCTGAGGTCAGGGACTGGTCTTTTTTTACGATGAATACCTTGGGTACCTCACCGGATTTTTCGTCAGGAATACCCACCGCCACTACTTCCAAGACTTTTGGGTGCATGGCAATTACATCTTCAATTTCATTGGGATAGACGTTGAACCCGGAGACCAAAATCATATCTTTTTTGCGATCTACGATCTGGAAAAACCCATCCGGGTGCATGAAACCGATGTCTCCGGTGGATAACCATCCGTCGTTAATGACTTCTGCGGTGGCATCGGGGCGTTGCCAGTAGCCTTTCATGACTTGCGGGCCTTTTGCCTGTATTTCTCCGATGTTTTCCGAACCGGGCGGCAATACGTTCCCTGCTTCATCCACGATCCGTACATCGGTAGAAGGCACGGGCATACCAATGGTGCCTAATCTGCTGCCGATGACCGGATTGCTGGTAATGACCGGACTGGACTCTGTCATGCCGTATCCTTCTGTGATCTGGCACCCGGTAGATTTTTGCCAGCGTTCTCCCACCGCTCTTTGCATGGCCATGCCTCCGGCAGAGCTGATTTTCAGGTTGCTACAATCCATTTTTGGAAAATCCGGGTGGTTGAGTATGCCATTGAACAGGGTATTCAATCCCGTTGTAATGGACGGATTATACAGGTTCCATTCTTTTATGAGGGCTGCAATATCACGTGGGTTGACGATCAGGATGCTGTGGCCGCCGCCATACATGACTGAAAGGCAATTGACGGTGAAAGCAAAGATATGATACATCGGAAGCGGACAAAAAGCAATATCTTGTTTGCCTTCATCAATGAGGGGCTGCATCACGCTGCGAATTTGCTGCATATTGGACACCAAATTGCGATTGGTCAGCATAGCGCCTTTAGAAACGCCCGTGGTGCCGCCGGTATATTGCAAAATAATGGTATCGTCGCTTTGTCCGCCCGGATGCTTGATCGAAAATTTTTTGCCTGCCTGAATGGCTTGCTTAAAGGTAACAGTATTGGCTAAAAGGTATTTGGGAATCATCTTTTTGACTCGCCGCAACACAAAATTGACAACAACTCCTTTAAGACCCAGCATTTCACCAATACTCGTCAAAATAACGGTATTGATGGAGGTTTCACTGATGACTTGCTCCAAATTTGCGGCAAAATTTTCGGCCACTAAAATAGCTTTTACCCCGGAGTCTATGAACTGGTGTTTCATCTCTCGTGGGGTATAGAGCGGATTGGTGTTGACGATCACCAATCCGGCGCGCAATGCACCAAACATAGCAATGGGGTATTGCAACAGATTGGGCATCATGAGCGCTATGCGGTCGCCCGGCTCCAAACCGCGCGATTGCAGATAAGCGCCAAAAGCATTACTCATTTCATCTACCTGACGGTAGGTTAATGTTTTGCCCATGCAGGTGAAGGCTGGGCGGTCGCTGTATTTTTGAAAACACTCCTCCACCATGTCAATCAGGCGGGTGTAAGCATCAGCGTTGATGTTGGCGGGCATACCGCTTGGATATAATTTGAGCCAGGGACGATCCATATAAACGTGGTGATGTATAAAGTTACTTAATAATTTATTCCGGGGCGAAGATTTGGTATTTTTCCGACTTTTTAAAGTTTTTCTTTAAAAAAATAAAATGGGCGAAGTAGTATTTAGCACAAATGGATACTAATTAGGTATTAATAAATGCTGAATGTTGAATGGTAAATTTCACAACTTACTCATAATCAAGAAGTAAGAAAAATAAAAGACATCTTTTGTTGCTGCATAAATATTTATCACTGCCATTCCATTAATTCATTAGTGTACTGCCATGCCTCTCCATTTTTCTACTGATTTTACATCGGCACCTTTTTTTGCGGCGGCTTCTATGATTTTTTTTGCTTTCACTGTGTCGCCCTGTGCGAGGTGTGTATCTATAATTATTTTTAAGGCAGGAATATTGACGGGGTCGTTTATGATGACCTTTGCCGCATATTGCCCGGCTCGTTCCCGATTGCCGACGGCGACATTGGCTTGGGCTGCTGCCATATTGGCTTTTTGGTTATTAGGTTTTTGAGCGGCCAATTTTTCTCGTTTTTGCCGTGTAGCCTGCCATTGCTGAAGGCTGTCCTGTGCTTCCTCATTTTTTTTCTTTACCCAGGCTGTATTTTTTGTTTTATCTTTGTACACCTTCAAATCTGCTTGTGCCTGAGCGGGTTGTCCACTTTTGATGGCACTTTCAATGCGGGTTTTAAGTATTTCTGCGGAGGCAATTTTTGCCACTGGTGCCGCTGCACTCAGGTCTTTAGTAGCATTGGCGTAGTCTTTTTGAGCGTACATCAACGCTCCGCGTTTGAGGTACGCTATTTGGTTGACGGGATCGGCTTGTATTACGTCAGAATAGATATCAATGGCCATGGCGGTATCGCCTGTTTGCAGATAATTTTCTGCTTTTAAGAGCTCCATCTCCACGTGTGTGGTTGCCGCCTGCCTTTTTTCTGATGGATCATCGGCGGACACACTTTGTTCATTTTGCCAAAAATTGGCAGCTACCGGTGCCCTGAGGTGATTGGCCAATACCGCATACAGGTACCGGGTGGCGGCGTTCAAATCCTGCGTCAAATTGTCTTTTGTTCTGATCTTTTCGTCCTTGTGAAGCTCTTTCTGCGCATCCATCCGCAATAGATTCGTCAGATTGGTGTCTGAATCTATTGCCGGGGCATTGGGGAGTACCGTGCTTAAAGTAGTATCTCCGGCTAAATCTCCGGTCAATTTATACCGTACATCTAAGGTATAAGTGGTATCGCTAATCTGCCGAATTTTGCCCCAAACGACCATTTGTACGCCACATTTCTGGCCAATTTCTTCCGCTCTTTTGAAACTGGGGTATGTTTTTTCTGTGATGTCGTGTTTGCCCACTAAGGCTTCTGCTTTGTCCAGATCAGGGGTGTTTCCAAACAATACATTCAGGCCATCCGCTAATTCTACTGCCGGAGCGCTGGTTTGTTTTACCCCGGTTTGTAAAAAAGGCAACACTAATACTTTGTAATGGGTCTCCCGACCATACTTCGGGCAGGGATCACTGCCCTTTAAAAACCATAATACTCCGGCGATGGCTAAGGCTACCCCGCCACCCATCAAATAATAATACCATTTTTTCCTGGCAGAGGGCTCCGGGTCATCGTCTGGTATGGCGGCAAATTTGCCTTTTTTGAGTTGTTGTAGTACTTCTAAAAGGTTATTCGTGATTTTGTTGCGGGTCAGACGCTCGTCTTCTGCGCTGATCACGCCACGAATTTGTTGTGATTTAAGGTTGTAAAAATCTGCCTGATTCATGCGGATATGCTGCTCCATTTCCGCGTATTTGGGATCGCTTTGCAGCAATTCCATCAGGGCTTCCAATGCCTTCTCCAACTCACTTGCTCCAATGAGCGCTTCTATTGCAGCAATATTTTTAGGTATATCTATCATGCTCTTTTTTTGTGCCTCCTGTTTTTAAATAGTCCGCAGTTAGACAGTCAAACAGTCCACAGTAAGACAGTCCGACAGTCTACAGTAAGACAGTCCACAGTACACAGTAAAACAGTCCACAGTCCACAGTTAGACGGTCCGCAGTCGGGGGGGTGAACAATAATGCAATTAATGAACCGCGATTATTTCAACGTACCTACTTAGTTCCTCTTAAACGCTGTAAAGGCCAAAATAATTCATTAATAGGTGTTAGGGTTTATTTAAATTTTATTAATGCTGCGGGCATCCTTCATTAGTGGTTGACATTTTTGTTTTTGCCTAAAAAATAAACCTGATTTAAAACAATGATAATCAATTATTTAATATAGTTTTTCTTAGATAATCAATTGAAAAAGTGTTAACTACTTTTCATGCGGAATGAAGGATGCCATGCTACGTTTACGAAACTTCAAAGATTTTGTAAACGTAGCATTAAGCAGCTCCTTTTTCTATTGTACTGACACACTAAATGTCTGGCTGGCAGACGACAGTTGTACCTGCACCTGATACAATCCTTTGGGCAGATTCAATCCATTAAAAGGAATGAGTTGTTTGCCGGGCTGTATGGATATCGTTACGGATTTTATCAGACGGCCTTGTGCATCCAGCAGATTAAACCTTCCGGTATCTGCTATATGGCTTTCCAACTCTACGGTAAAATCACCAGCAGTTGGATTGGGCAAAATACGGGCTTGTGCGGCATCACCCAAGTCATTTGTGCCAACGGTGGTGACGGTGATCACTACGGTGCGTTCAACGGTACGGCAGGCGTTGGAGGCGATTAGTTTTACCGTATAAGTACCCTCTTTGGCGTAGGTATGTACCGGATTGGCTACTGTACTGGTAGAATCGTCGCCAAAATTCCATCTATACCTTATGGCGTTGGTACTGGTGTTGGTAAAAGTCGTCACTAAGGCATTGGGTTTCGCCGTGAAATTGGCTATTGGTATATTCAATACCCGAATAACCTGTGTGGCGGTATCGTTGCCAAATGGGGTAGAAACAATCATTCGAATGGTTCTGCTACCAGCGGTGGAATAGCGAATTTTGTGTGGCCCCGGATCGGTAGAAGTAGCGTAGGGTAGGGCACCAAGGCCAAAACTCCACGCATAATTAACGCCGACAGCGACAGCGGGTACGGCGAAAACAACCGTATCCTGGCGGCAGATGGTATCTAAAGAGGCTGAAAATTCCGCTTTAGGTGGTACCGCATTGGTTACTCCAATATTGTCCAAAAAGATATTATTACCATAATCATTGGTACCTACAAATCGGATAATAACGGATTGGCCGGAATAGGCAGACAGATCAACGCCTTCGGTTCTCCATTCGTTGCGGTTAACAGGGACAAAGGGGAGTGTGGAATTTGCAGTCGTTCCTAATTCCGGGTCGGTTTTTTCCCACACTACTACCGGAGTTGCTTTGGGGTCGCAGTTGCCTTGTATTTCCACGCGCAATTCTTCGGCATAGTTGACATCGAACCGGGCATGCGCTACATCAAATATCAAGGTAGGTTTTGTCATGCCTGTCAGGTTAACGGGTATAGTATAGAGAATATCTTCTGCGCCCCGATCGCGGTAATCGTAGCAGTTGAAATAGAAAGCGGTGGTTTCCTGGCCGTTACTGCCTTCAATTTTTGCTCTTTTTTCCCAGGTTTTGTCGTTGTCAGGATTCGTGATGATCCACCCGGAAGGAGGGAAATTAGCCCCTTCCACTGTTTCAGAAAAGGCACCCTGTTGCGCCATTGAAACAACGGGGATTTCAACCTGAAGGGAGTCATTGTACAAATAATCGTCACCGGGGTAATTGATCCATATTTTCAGGTTGATGTTTCCATTGAAATTAACGGCTATTTTCTTTTTGAAAACATAGTTTAAAGAGTCACCCGGTGGAATAACGGGCACTACTTCATCCACGGGTACCTGACTGTCTATTTGATAATGTGCTATGGCATTCGTCAATGGGTTTAGCCCTTCATTTTTTATTTTGATCTGCACTTCCTGATCGCCGGGGGTACACCTGATGATGGCACCACCCGCTGGTGCTATCAAATCCCGAACGGCAGCATCTTCCGGTTGTCGGCATTTTTTTAATCCCCCCGGCCATCTTTGAGCAATGGCGCGTTTGCCGGCCAACCCGTCAGGCATAGCAGCGGCGGAATACCATTTTGGCAATTGAGGATTTACGATAGAGAAACTCAAAAAATTTGTATCGGCTATACCCGCGATTTCCATATACTTCTGACCCAGTGTATACACCGCATAATTCAACGTATCATTTATTTTATCCCATCCGAGGGTCATGGAGTCGGGGCAAACTTTTAATACCGTTATGTTTTTTAGTGCGGGCGCAATTACAAAAAATTGATCGGAGGTGTCGCGCTGGGATCCGCGAACAAGCAGAAAGCGAACTTTACCGGTCAGGTTAGCGGGTACCCGCCAGTCATGCATTCTTTTGGTACCTGCCTGCGTGGAAATTGGCGAAAAGGTGCCATCAGCATTGAGCAGCCGCAACGTAAAATTGGTGGTTGGCAGTCCATAAGCGTCCCAATGCAGTCGCACGGTGTCGCCAGAAGAAACACCTTCCCCGCCATTTGGGTACACCACTTTTACCTGATCGTTCAGTAATTCCCACACCATAAAATATTCTTGCGGGCCAAAAGGTACTTCTGTGCCGGTTACCCGTACTGTATAGGTGCCGGAAGCGGGATTTTCTATGGCGACTTGCTCCACATTGTTGAGCGAATCCCGGCCTTTTCCGGCGGGGGTATTCAACATTGTGGGATCGGGTGTCGGATCCAATTTCCAGGGCAGGAAACTTGTGGTACTGTTGGTGACTTTTATATCTACGTCATTGATCAAAGTGCGGGAGGCTCCTTCATCGGAAGGTTGATCGGCCCAATAGACCATTACTTTTACCAAACGGGTGTTGTTTGGTATTTGGATGGTATGGGTTTTTGTTTCGCCCTGACTGACGCTGCCTTTTACCCAACGGTTGAGTTCGAGGAGGCGCAATGCGCGGAAAGTATTAACGTGTCCCCATCCAAACCGATAGTCCGGGCCAGTGTTGCCCAAATCATTGGCGGTATTCAGGAGGGTGGCTTTCAACAGCGCCGACTGAGGCTCGTCTCCATTGCTGATGGTTTTGTAGGCTTGTGTCAGTTGTGCCAGGCATCCGACAATGCCCGGAGCAGCCCCTGAGGTACCACCAAAGACTTGGTAGCCGTTATTGGGGTTGGTGGACTCCTGATCGGTACCATTGGCCGAAATATCGGGTTTCATACGGCCGTCGTGCGCCGGCCCGCGACTGGAGGAAGCATCTAAGGTGCCGTCGGCTAAAAGATTGGCGGTGGCAATGGCATTTTTTGCCATTTTGTGGCCACCGGTAATATTGCCCCATTGGTCGCCTGCACCATAGTTGCAACTGGTACCATTGGCATTTCCGGCGGAGAAAACGTGCATTAGCGTCGGATTTTCGAAAATCTGCTGATCTACGGTTTGTGAGGCAATGGTATAGCCCACATTGCAACCATTTGAATAAGAAGAGTTGGTGACCGTCACATTTTCATTTTGGTGCAACCACAGGGTTGTATCCTGATAGCTGGCTTCGTAGTCGGTGGCAAATACCCGCGCCCCGGCTGCCATACCTTTTTTGGAAGGGTCTAAATTGCCGGCTCCGGCCATGATGCCGCCTACGCCATCGCCATGGGTGCCTGCGGTTTCCGGGCCTTCGGCAAAATTGTTGAGGCGGCCCTGAAAATCAATGTGTGGCCCCAATCTGCCATCGTCGCGCACCAATATGCTTACTCCTTCGCCGTTGTATTTTTTGCCGGAGCCGTGATCGCTGTCCAGCAGGTTGGAGCGGTGCAAAGAGCGGCCTTTGATGTCTTCAGGTTTGCCTGGCTCCTGAATCAACTCGATAAATCGGACAAAAGGAAGGGCTGCAACTGCGTCCACGTGATCTTTATGGATGCGCACACTCAGGAATCCATTTTGCTTGCCTTGTTTCAGTACTTCCATGCCCTGCCGACGGCACAGGTCTGCACCAAGTGCTATGGCAATGTGCGGATAGACCTGAACGTTGATGTCCAATAAATCGCCCTGCACTGCCCATGCGCTATATGGCTTTTCACGCAAACTTCTGGCAGTCTTCCATAAGGTTTGAACGGGAACAATACTGCGCACATGCATCCTTTCCATCTGGCGAAGGTCAAATTTTTCGGGAATTAAGGTGAGATAAGCACCGAAATTCACGTAACTGACAAAACGTACTCCGCTGCTTTCCATCGCCTGTTTTTCGGCAGTGGTGGGTATTTGAGTGCATTGAATATAACGGGCGTAATACCCGTTGATAATTTCATCAGCGGCGGGTTTAGCTAATCCGGCAGCGCCGAAATTAGTGGGAAAAAATTCATTACCGGAATTGAACCGAACCGGGGCTGGCTGTTGTGCGTAGGCCGTTGAAAGGAAACTACAGCAGAACAACATCCATAAAAAAAAGTAATGTTGCTTCATTCTAAATTGTGTGTGAATATATGAAAATAAAAACTTGGATAATGTCTTGGTAGCATTAGAGTATTGTTTACTTGTTCCGTATAACAGCATTTATCGAGTTTCCCCCGCACCTCGTATGGACAATAGTATAGGTAGTCTTTGCATTTGAAACCTTCTACCTATCTTTGCGTTTAAAAGATTCTATTGGCGCTGAAAAGTGAGAATCAGGAAAAGGATTGCATTTGAAACCTTAACTACCTCATACTTAAAGCGCCAAAAGTACGAAGCCGTATTGAAGCGCAAAATGAAATAATTGCTTTTTTACGACATTTGGTTAAATATTTGATATTCTTATGGTTTCTCCGATAGTTTGGGCCGGATTTATTGCATTAGTCGTTATATTAATGGCAGTTGATCTTGGTCTTTTAAACAAAAAATCTCATATCCCGACCGCTAAGGAAGCACTCGGCAATACGTTTATATGGGTTGGACTGGCTTTATTGTTTAATGTTTTTATCTTTTTTGCTTATGAAAACCAGTGGCTTGGCTTAGGAACGTATGTGCATGAGCCGATGGCTGGCTGGGAGGCCGCACTAAAATTTTTGACAGGCTACTTATTGGAAGAAGCGCTTAGTATTGACAACTTATTTGTTATGGCGCTGATCTTTACACAATTCAAGGTGCCGCAAAAATATCGACACCGCATCCTTTTCTGGGGTATTTTGGGCGTTTTGGTCTTTAGAGGTATCCTGATCGGCGTGGGCATCGAGATGATTCACCAGTTTAAGTGGTTATTTTATCTTTTTGGTGCCTCTTTGATTTGGTCTGCTTATAAGCTCTGGCGACAAAGTAGTGAGGAGCCTCAGGCAATGGACGATTATAAAATTGTACGGCTGATCCGCAAATTTTATCCGGTGAGTAATCGGTATGATAGTGGTCATTTTTTTACCTGGGAAAATGGCCGACGGGCAGCCACACCCATGTTTGTGGTATTGATGGTGATTGAAACAACCGATATTTTATTTGCATTTGACTCGGTACCAGCGGTTTTTTCTATTACTACCGATCCTTTTTTGGTTTTTTCTTCCAATATTTTTGCCATTTTGGGCTTGCGTTCGCTCTATTTCGTATTGGCGAAAATCCTAAATAAATTCCATTATTTAGAATATAGCCTGATTGCTATCCTGTTCTTCATCGGCATAAAAATGGGCATTATTCCGTTGGGCCTTCACATACCGGTACTGATTTCATTAGGCGTGATTGCCATTTTTCTGCTGGCAGGTATCCTTTGGTCGCTTTGGAAAGGGAAACCAACCCCGACAGATAAAGTGATGATTGAGGAAGAGGATTTGAATGTAGTAAAATAAAATGCGTAATGAGACGAGCGCATTGAGATGAGTGCATTGGGTATTTCCCTCCGGGTTAAAACCCCTAATCGTTTTTGTTCTCTCCCGGCATTTTAACGCTGGACTGAGAAAAAACGGAATTTGAAGACGCGAGTACAGCAATACCGAGGTGTTTAATTGGGTTATCGTGGGTAGTGTAATTTCTAAGGAACGAGTAAATAATAAGTTGGTCATTTCAGGTAGATCATTTTTGGGCCAGACAATCATCTTTTTGCGCTAATAGTAGCGCTCTTTAAGCAAAAAGATGGGTAGTATGGTACTAAAAGGGTCACATCAAGTGGGTTAAGTTATTATTTACTCGTTCCTAATTAAAAATAAAAATTTGTTATACATTTTCACCTGTAAATGCATTCCCGTATGCATTCTATTAAGGAACAAACTGACTGGGCGTGGCAACACCGAACGGATGACCCGCACCGCTTGGCGCTGTCTGGCAAATTCCCTAAAGGAACAATCACCCCTATTTGGGTAGCACAGGTTAGCGCGTTACAAAAAGTAAAACATAAAATACCGGCGTGGTATCAACCGGGTTTATATTTTCCGTTAGCGGTTTCCCTTGAACAGGCATCTTCCGAAGCAACGGCTGCCTTTAAAGCGTCTCTTTTTTCAGGAATATCGTTCGCCGATCTGACCGGCGGCTTGGGTGTTGATTCATTTTTCTTTTCCAAATCCTTTCAGGAAGTTGTTTATGTGGAACGCAATCCTATTTTATGCGAAGCGGCACAACATAATTTCGAGGTATTAGGCGTTCATAACGTATCGTTTATCTCCGCTGATGCCATCGCTTTTTTGCAAACTACCGACCGCCATTTCGATTTGGTTTTCATTGACCCTGCCCGCCGCGACGACCGCCAAGGTCGTGTGTTTCTGCTGGAGGACTGCACTCCTGATATTTTGAAGATCAAGGACCTGATATTTGAGAAAACAGCTCGTATATTGCTCAAAGCCGCTCCCATGTTGGATATCAAATTGGCCTTGCAGCAGCTCGGCTGCGTCAGCAGGATATGGGTAATGGAATCTGAAGGAGATTGCCGGGAGGTGTTGTTTTTGTTGGAAAAGGAGTATGCCCGGCCCACAGAGGAAGTTGTCATCAGCGCGGTATCTCTCCGTAAATCCGAGGCGCACGCACGATCGTTCGATTTTACTTTTGCCGAAGAGGCCAACAGTCAGGTCACTTACGCATTACCCCGTCAATATTTATATGAACCCGCTCCGGCAGTACTCAAAGCGGGGGCATTTCGGTCTTTTGCTGTGCGTTATGGCTTATCTAAATTAGCGGTAAATACCCATTTATACACTTCAGATACGCTGGTTGAGGGACTTCCGGCCCGATCGTTTCGCATAGAAGCGATTTGCCAATATGACCGAAAAAGCGTTCAAGCCCTCCTGCCTGACGGCAAAGCCAACGTGAGTGTGCGAAACTTCCCGGATAGCGCCGAGCAGGTGCAAAAAAAACTACGCCTTACGAATGGCGGCGATTACTATATATTTGCGGCAACAGTGGAAGGAAATCGAAAAATACTGCTTATTTGTCGATTGTGTCGCTAGATTATTACACCGTTCCTTAGAGGACAAAAGCCGCTTTTTATTACGTATATACTCACCTGCTAAACGGGTTTGGAAAGGAATGAGTAGTATCTACCGGGGTATTTCCTTATATCGCTCCACACTGCGGCACCAGCGAATGTGGCAGGCAAAAAAAAATAATCCCTTATAATATTGGTTTTGTTGTACCTTGCTTCCGGAATTCATTGTAGCATATCGAAATACAATCATCATTTCCGGAGCAGCCTTCCGGGATAATTTTTTCATTCAATAACAAAACGTTTTTATGGAACCACACATGAATTTTCCGGCCATTATTGTTGCATCGCTTTTGCCGACGATCGTAGGTTTTTTGTACTATCACCCAAGTCTTTTTGGAAATGCCTGGATGCGGGCCAACGGTTTCTCAAGGGAAACCATGACTCCGTCAAAGCCTATCCTGTACGTCTTGACTTTGGTTGTTTCCGTGCTGTTTACCATTTTTCTATGGGCCTGGACAACCGGTGCAGGCGGTGCTGATCCCTTGCAGGTGACAGACCCGAAAGACGGACACAGTTACGTCACTTTTGGGCATGGGCTGGTACACGGCGTAATTTTTTCCATTTTAGTGCTGTTGCCGATTTTCACCACCATGAAAATTTTTGAGCAGCGCAGTTGGGGTTGGTGCTTTGTCAACTGGGGCTATTGGGCGCTTACCGTTTGCCTGATGTGCGGCCTTTTGAGCGCATGGCGTTAGATAACGACCATGCGATATGCGTGACGGATGATGCGTTTTTTGAGCATCATTCGCCACGCATTTTTAATCGTTGGTGTGCCGATGCAAAAGCGATGGACACTGAGAATCAATATTTAGGGTTAGACTGCCGACTTATTCTCTTTTATACCACTTTTGCAAGGTTTGTTCTCCTGTTTTTCCCTGCGGCGTATAGTCCCGTTCGGGATAACCTTCATGACCCTGCATATTGGGGAACCATTTCCAGAGGAAGCAACCCGCCCACCAAGGCTCGTGCTGAAACGTGGAAAATAAGGCTTCATAACAATTGGATTGTGCTAATTGATTAATTTTTCGACCTTGAATACCATTTTCTAATTCCCAGTTCCGCCAGCCGGAGCCATCTACGCTGAGGTACCCAAATTCCGTGAATAAAATAGGCTTCCCCTGCTGTTCGCTAAAAGCTTTCATACGAGCGTGAATGGGCTGCCATGCCGCCCGCAAGGCTTCTATATCAGGCGTTTCTCCCTCCACCAACGGGTAGTAGCCTCCCAAACCGATATAATCCAAAGAAGCCCAAAAAGGCACCTTATCCCAATCGTCCCAGTTAGAAGAATAGGTCAGTTTGCCGGGATACTGGTTTTTTATTTTCTTAATTAGTTGATCCCAAAAAGCCGGCCTTTTTTCAATGGAAGTACGAAATTCTGTGCCAATACAAAACAATTCTACCTGCATGGTATCCGCTATGGCTGCAAATTGCAGGATATACCGCTCATAATCCTGCTCCCATTTCGACCAATCATTGTCAGTCTGAAAATCCAACGTCCCCGTCCAGTTACCCGGAATCCACACCTGTGGTTTGAGCATTACTTTTAGCCCAGCGGCGTGCGCCTGCCGAATGGTCTCCCGGATACCCGCAGGGCTTTCTCCCCACCATTGGCCACCCCCAAAACGCACGGAAGGGGCACCCGGACGGGTAAAAGCATAAGGTACGACGGCAATCCAGGAGGCCCCTACATTCGTAACGGCAGGCATCGGATCGGCAGGAAAAGGCTCCGGTGGTGCCACGAAGGTTAACCCGTTCATTTTGCCGGGAGTAGGCTTGTAGGGAGCGGCGGCGGGTTGGGCTGTTTGTTCCAATACCGCAATGGGTGTTGGTAACGTCTGCGTCTGACAAGACAACAAAGGGGAAAGTAGCAGGAAAAAGAGCGTTTTATACAATTGTTGTGTAGATAAGTTGTTAATGAATGTGTAGTGTCTTGTGTCTCAAGTCATTCCCGTGCGGCAATACAGGCTAATTGACGCATGAGCAAACGGATATCATGCACTTCATAATCTTCGTAACCATTAGCCCAGTTGAGCCTGATTTTATCCAATTCAATGTTGCGCAATTTTCGGATGGCATCGCGGTCTAAGGAAAATAATCCTTCATACACAAAGCCTTGCCCTGCTGCATCGCTTTTACCTTCATCGGCCTGTAAATTAAAAAGATGATAGGTAGTGCCATCAATAAGCTTAAAAATTGCATTGCTGTTTTTGGGCAAATTGCCTTGTGCCCTGCGGGTATTTGCATCATTTACCATCAGGTGCAGGTGCAGCGTGACCAACGCACCGGCTTTACTCATGGATGCTTCACATACAACCTGTGGGATTCCCTGCATATAATTTTTCAGCAGAGGATTGGTATGCCGAAACAATTCAGCGCGATCGGTGGCGCGCCGTATTTCACCGGAAAAATCATCCCGCGTGTCCTGAACCAATACGCAGGGGGGGATTGGTGGATAGATGATGACATCCTCCAATGGATTATATATTTTAAATTTTTTGGTGATAGAAGGCGGGCGTTTGATGGCAGACTCCGTGATAATAGCATTAGTGTCAGATTGTGGCTGATCTTCTTTTCGAATTTTCCGGCGTTTTTCCGGTTTTATCTCGGCTGTGGTAGTGTCTTCAGCCGGAATATTATCTGTTTTGTCCTTTTTCCGGCGTTTTTCCGGCTTTGCCTCAACCGTAGTAGTATCTTCAAAAGAGACATCTGCGTTTTTGTCTTTTTTCCGGCGTTTTACCTTTTCGGGTACTGCGGCAGTATCTGCTGGTTTTTCAGCATTATTAATCATTTCAACAATGGGTTTTTCGGCTGATTTTACTGGTTTTTTCTTTATTTGAGGTCTTTTTATACCTTTTTTTCCTGGTTTGGCCTCCACCGTTTCCACGCCTTTCCATTTCTGCACTTGATTCCACAGCGGTAAAAATGATTTTCTTTGCGTCTCCGAATCTGAAATCGCCAGCGCTGCTGCTGCGGCGTGGAGATTTTCCGCCGATTCTTTTCGTTTGGACAGATTTTTTTCTACGGAACGCGCTTGTTTAAGTTCTTTCCGTAAGGTTTTAATCCGCATTTTATCCGAAAGGGTATCTTGTTCAGCCGCCGCCAATGCTTCCTCTATTTGGGCATGATTTTTGCTCAATATCACTAAGCTATCTGCGTACTGACTCATCAGCAACTGCGTTTCATCCTGAATATTTAAACAGTAACCGGCTATTTGGTCGTCGGTTAAACTATCTATGACAAATGGCTCGTCTGGCCGTTGGGCCATTGCTTGTATAGATGATAAAAAAAATACTCCGATCAAAATAAGAAATTTCATGAAATATTAGTGTTATTTGCGGCGAAAATGATGTGAGTACTGGAGAATGAGTACTGGAGAATGAATAATACTGTTGTAAATGATGTTTATTATCCGGTTATTTAGGCGCAAAAATACAAATGATCCTGTTTGTGCATCTTTTACCTAACCACTATATTTATCGCATAACCCAAAAAGCAAGTAAATAAAAATGCAGGAAGTTAATTTTAATCAAATTGCTGTCACTTATCCATTTTCCCGCAAAGATACTGCCATTATTGATCATTACTTCGGTCAAAATATTGCTGATCCTTATCGTTGGCTCGAAAATAATAAAAGTACTGAAACAAAAGAGTGGGTTCAACAACAAAATTTACTAACATTTGGATACCTGAGCAAAATCCCCTTTCGTGATAAAATCAAAAAAAGATTAGAGGGTATCTATAATTTTGAAAAATATTCTGCTCCTTTTAAAAAAGGCGGAAAATATTATTTTTTAAAAAACGACGGACTTCAGAACCAAAGTGTGTTGTATGTTCAGGAATCATTAGAAGGCGAAGCCCGGGTAGTATTAGACCCTAATGCCTTCAGTGCTGATGCCACTACCTCTCTTCAGGAAATGGTATTTTCAAAAGATGGTCGTTACCTGGCTTATGCTATCTCCGAGGGCGGTTCTGACTGGCGCACCATTCTGATAAAAGATATTAAACATAGTAACAACTTAAAAGATCAATTGGAATGGGTAAAGTTTTCAGAGATTGCATGGAGTGGAAACGGATTTTATTACACTCAATATCCATCGCCTAACCCCGGAGACGAACTCACAGAATCTAGTCAAAATAGTGCTGTTTATTATCACGAATTGGGTACCGACCAAACGAGCGATCTGCTAATATTCCATAACACCGAACACGCTGACCGCTATTTTAGCGCCCTGACTACTGAAGATGAACGATTCCTTATTATTGTCGGAAGTGAAAGCACAAGCGGTAATTCTTTGATTATCAAAGACTTATTTGATAAAAACGCCCAATTTGTCACTATTGCCCAGGAATTTGAAAACGATTATCAGGTTATTGATAATTTTGATGACTACTTATTAGTCATGACTAACCGAAATGCTCCCCGCCAAAAACTGTTGAGGATTAATATAACTCAACCAACAGAAAATAACTGGGAAACATGGATACCGGAAGACCCGGTTGATGTGCTTCAAGGTGCGTATGTATGTGGAGGGCGGTTGATCTGCCAGTATTTGCACGATGCATCCAGTATTTTGCGGGTATATGCAGTAGATGGCAAATTTATTGAATCGGTAGCGCTCCCGGAAATCGGTACTGTTACTACTATTAGTGGTGGAAAGTCGGAACAAAAAGCCTTTTTTACTTTTATGTCTTTTCTCCGGCCCATATCAGTGTTTTCCATAGACATGAAAACGTTAAAAACGGCTATTTTCAAAAGCCCCACACTCGATTTCAACCCTGATGCCTATGTGACCGATCAAATTTGGTATCAAAGCAAAGATGGAATAAAAGTCCCCATGTTTGTTACCAGAAAAAAAGATTTAATATTAGATGGCAAAAACCCAGCGTTACTCTATGGTTATGGCGGATTTAATATTTCAGTAACACCCGGATTTTCAGCATCCCGTGCCATGCTGTTGGAAAATAATGGTATTTATGTAGTAGCCAATATTCGGGGCGGTGGAGAATTCGGAGAAGAATGGCATAAAGCCGGCACAAAATGTCAGAAACAAAAAGTTTTTGATGATTTTATCGCCGCCGCCGAGTACCTGATAGCCCAAAAATATACCGCCCCCGAGCGAATTGCCATCCAGGGAGGTTCCAACGGCGGGCTCCTGGTGGGAGCCTGCATGACCCAGCGTCCCGATTTATTCGGTGTCTGCTTTCCTCAGGTCGGAGTATTGGATATGTTGCGGTACCATAAATTTACCATCGGCTACGCTTGGAGCGCAGACTACGGACGCAGCGACAAAGCAGAAGAATTTCCCTGTTTATTGAAATACTCACCCCTGCACCACCTAAAAAAAACAGCTTATCCGGCCACCATGGTTACCACAGCCGATCATGATGACCGCGTAGTACCAGCTCATTCATTCAAATTTGCCGCAGCGTTGCAGGAACATCAGCAGGGAGAAAGACCTGCGTTGATTCGTATAGAAACCAGCGCCGGGCATGGTGCCGGAAAACCCATTCATAAACAAATAGAAGAAGCAGCCGACTTGCTGGCTTTTATGTTTTGGAATATGAAACATCCGGTCATCTATTGATAAGTCAAGACAGTCCACAGTCAGATAGTCCACAGTCAAGACAGTCCACAGTCCACAGTCCACAGTCAGATAGTCCACAGTCCACAGTCCGCAGTCAGATAGTCCACAGTCAAGCCAGTCCACCGTAAGATAGTCCACACTGTACCACAGTCGGCAGTTCAAATCAACAGCAAGTCAAATCAACGCATCAACAAATAAACAAATTACGTGAAAATCGCACTGATTTCGCCAGCCCATCCCCTCCGGGGGGGAATCGCAGCTTCTTCTGAGCGATTAGCCATCGCTTTACAGGAAGCAGGCCATATAGTCACCATCTATTCTTTCAAACTACAATATCCGGCCTTTCTTTTTCCGGGTAAAACACAATATTCGGAAGATGCGGCCCCTTTAAGGCTGCACATTGTACCTTTGCTACATTCACTCAACCCGCTGAATTGGTTCATATCCGGTCGCGTTATTGCAAAAAGCCGGCCTGATCGGGTAATTGTCCGTTTTTGGTTGCCTTTTATGGGGCCTTGCTTAGGTACAGTGTTAAGAATAGTGCGCCGAAAATCGGCTCCGGGGTTGCGCATTACTGCCTTAACAGACAATATCATTCCACATGAAAAACGCCCCGGAGACCTGCTTTTATCGCGTTATTTTGCGCATTCCTGCGATGATTTTGTGGTCATGTCGCGTTCGGTTGCTCATGAAATAGAATACGTGTTGGGGGCACCAACTTTAGTGCGACTCACTAAACAATCCGCTATTGCACCCATCCGCTACGCGCCACATCCGGTATATGACAATTACGGATCGGCCATGGAAAAAACAGCCGCCCGTACCGCATTAGGGATTACTGCCAAGGCGCCGTTAGTCTTGTTTTTTGGCCTGATACGCGCCTATAAAGGATTAGATTTACTGTTAGAAGCCTTGCAATATACGCCGCATATCCATGCTTTGATCGCCGGAGAATGTTATGATGACTGGGCTGCGTATCAAAAAATAATTGAGCAACACCATTTGTCTGAACGCTTGCACCTCCACCTGCATTTTATCCCGACGGAACAGGTAAAACTGTATTTCTCCGCGGCGGATTTGGTGGTGCAGCCCTACAAAAATGCCACTCAAAGTGGTATTTCTCAAATTGCCTACCATTTTGGGGTGCCGATGGTAGTAACTAAGGTAGGCGGTTTGCCGGAAATCGTCGCACACGGGGCCTCCGGTTACGTAGTCGCTCCCGAACCCGCCGCCATTGCTGATGCTATGCAGGATTATTTTACCCACCACCGGTCGGAGTGGATGCGCGAACAGGTGCGGGCAGCACGCGGGCGTTTTTCGTGGGAAAATTTGGTAAAAACACTGTTGAAATAAGAACGATCGCCAGACACTCAACTCCTCAACTCCTCAATTTTTCAATTACTCAACAACTCAATTACTCACCACCCTTGTCCATTACGCTCTTTTGGTTCCGCCGCGATTTGCGCCTGTCAGACAATGCCGGGCTGTATCACGCTTTAAAAGGCCCACATCCGGTGCTGCCGGTGTTTATTTTTGACTCCGATATTTTAGACGACCTGAATGACCGCCGCGATGCCCGCGTTACCTTTATCTATCAGGCCATTCATGAACTCAAAAAGCAGTTGGAAACAATGGGCAGTACCCTGTTGGTGTATTACGGGAAACCGGCAACGATCTGGACAAAAATCATGGCAGATTGGCCGGTAGCGGCGGTTTATACCAATCATGACTATGAACCTTATGCCATTGAACGCGATGATACCGTTCGTAACTTGCTCATAACCAAACAAATACCCCTGAATACCTATAAAGATCACGTCATTTTTGAAAAAAACGAAGTACTTAAAGATGATGGTACCCCTTATACCGTTTTTACCCCGTACAGCCGGAAATGGTTAGCCAAATTAGCAACAAAAACCAGCACCACAGCAAATGAAGCAGGTGAAACGCAAGCGATTTCTTACTTCTTCACACCTTACCCGACGCAATCATATTTCCCCAATTTTTTCAAAACTGCTCCGGCAATATTACCCACCTTGCAGGAGATAGGATTTGAAACATCTGATCTGCCTTTCCCGCCCCTCGAAGTAACGCGCAGCCGTGTTAAAAACTACGATAAAACCCGGGACTTCCCGGCAATCAACGGCACCACCCGATTGGGTATTCATTTCCGGTTTGGCACCATCAGCATCCGTGAAAAAGCGCGAAATGCACAAACACTCAACGCTACGTTCCTCAATGAACTCATCTGGCGCGATTTTTACAGCCAAATCCTCGCCCATTTCCCACACGTAGTCGGCCATCCCTTCCGTGCAGCCTACGACCGTGTGGCGTGGCGAAATGCCCCCGAAGATTTTGAAAAATGGAAAGCAGGAAAAACCGGCTATCCCATCGTGGATGCCGGTATGCGCGAACTAAATGCCACCGGATATATGCACAACCGGGTGCGGATGATTGTGGCCAGTTTTCTTTCTAAACATTTGCTGTTAGACTGGCGGCTGGGAGAAGCCTGGTTTGCTGAAAAACTCTTAGATTACGACCTCGCCAGCAATTCCGGCGGCTGGCAATGGGCCGCCGGATGCGGCACCGACGCAGCACCGTATTTCCGTATTTTTAACCCGGAAGCACAAACCAAAAAATTCGATGCCGAATATACCTATATCCGTAAATGGGTGCCTGAATTTGGCAAGCCTGCCTATCCGGCACCTATGGTAGAGCATACCTTTGCGCGGCAACGGTGTCTGGAGGTATATAAAGCAGCGTTGAAAGAAGGAAATTAATACACGCGCCCCAATAACCTATGCTCCACAATCCGTTTCCTCAAATCCAGTACCCCCACTGGGCCTTGTTTGCCGTACACCCGTTGCCCGCCCGGCTCTATCAGCAACGTATAGGGCAAAGCACCTTGCCATTGCGGATCCACCATTTCAATGACTTTGTAAATATTCATATCTTTGAGGATATAGTTAGCGTTGGAAGCGCCTTTTTCTTTCAAAAATTTTAGGACTTTGCCTTCTGTTTCAGGTTTGTCCGCGCTGATACTCACAAATTCAAAATCTCGGTTGCGATACATCCGATGAATGGTCATAAAATCACCAAATTCCCTGACACAGGGACCACACCAGGTGGCCCAAACATTCACCATTCTCAATTTACCTGAATCGTTTTTGAGCAACTGCGCCAATCCTAAAGAATCGAGCGGTTTAAGCGCAACGGTTTCTTTGGCCAATTCCATCTGTTCCTGTTTGACCAATTTGACTTTGCCGGCCCATTTGACCGAACACCCAAAAGTTTTTGTTTTTTCGACCGGAACGGGTTGACCTTTTAGCAAAGCTTCCACCGCCTTCATAGCATCCTGATGCGTGGGCGTTACCGTCGGTTTTTCGGTATCATCAAAACGCCCCGTATAGCGCAATTGGCGTTTATCGTCAAAAATAAACACATGCGGCGTAGCCACTGGCCCATACGCCTTACTAACAGCCTGGTTAGTGCCATCAAATAAATACGGAAAAACAAAACCCTTATCTTTTGCCCGGATCTTCATGTCTTCATAAGAGTCCGTCAAATCAGTATATCCACACTCATCTAAGCGGAGTGATTCAGGCGAATTTGGGGAAATCGCCACCACCTGCACACCTTGTGATCGGTATTTTTTGTCAAATGCTACTATCCGATCTTCATACGCCTGTGCGGTCGGGCAATGGTTGCAGGTAAAAACAATCACCAACAATTTTGATTTTTTAAAACTCGCTAAACGATAGTTTTTACCATCGGTGCCCGGCAGTTTAAAATCGGGTGCTGGTGCACCCATGGGAAGGGTAGGGATGTCCTGTGCCAGTGTAACAACCGGCAGGAGTAAGAGGATGAAAAAGAAACGAATGAGATGCATGGTAAGTGGTGTTAAACTGGCATAAATCATATCTTGTAATGATACAGCGTATCAAGACCCAAAGGTAAATGATTTTGACAAAAAAAACCTGATTTTGAAAAACCTTTCAAACGTTAAGTTTTAAAAAATAATAAATATTAACCTTGTAGCTTCAAATATTCTTCCTATCTTTGTTTTCGAAAGAAACAATGATACTATCACCTTAATTGCTCAATCAATGAATGTTTTCTTATCCTCCACACCCCACACCCCACACCCCACACCCCACACTCCACACTCCACACCCGTAGCCGTTTTCTTGTCTTTTTTGTCCTTTTGTGTGTTCTCCTCGTTGGCGAGGTGAGGCAGCAAGTGTCCGCTCCGAGTGATGCAGATTGCGATAATTGGCGCATTGAAATCTGCAAAGGGCCTGCTACCGGAGCAGGCAGTTTAGGCTGCGCCGCTGCGGATACTACTTGTGGGCCGCTTTATTATGCTGTCTATCTGGTGAGAGTCGGCAATGCTGGAGGTGGCCCCCTTCCCGACCTCACTTTTAAGGCTTTTAGCGTGTCGGGCAGCTTGTTAAGCATAGGCCAATTTGCCATAGTACCCGCTCAGGGTTCCAAATTTGACACAGGGCTTTCTTTACAGTGTTCACCACCGGATATCAATCAAAACGGTGGTACTTTCCGTGCTGATGGCGACCAGTTTGGCTACGTAGTCACGCCTGAAAACGGAACGATTACCTGGCAAGTGAATGGTCGCCGCCTCTTGTTTGTGTTGGCTGTTGATGCCTTTTTAAACCATACCGTGTCTTTGGGCAACTTAAAAGCCAATTTTGCCATACCTAATAGCGAAGCTGGTACGACCGACTGCCCAATGATGGTTCAAGATTGCAATGGTGGAGAGGATTACGCGCAGTCACTGACGGCACCCGCAGTTTGTTCAGGCGATTTTTTTATCCGCCTCAGTACTCCTTTAAATATGCCAACGGCCATGCATCCTTATCGGCGGCGCGTTGCAGTGTATGTAACTGCGTCCTTAGCCACCACGCTGAATATCACCGATCTGGAGTTGTTATTGGAGTTGAGTTCCGGCAATCTCATCGTGCCGCATCAAATTGTCAGCGGATTAGTATCGGATATAAAAGTGTACGACACTCATCCACTGCTCAAAAGAATATATGTTAATTCCGGGGCTGTGTCGGTGACGGCTTCTACGGCTCCGACGACTGCCAACACCTTATTTTATATTTACTTAAATGGCCCGGTGCTGTCTGCTGCCTGCGCAAATACCACCATCAGATTAAATTACGCGAATTTGGCGCTCATCGGTAATGGCTGTTGTGGTTTAGAATATAAGCGCAGTGCTGTGGATAATTTTAGCAACCGGATAGTAGGATGGGGAGGTCAACCTTGCCCTTTGAATTGTTCTAATTTCAATATGTCTGTGGTCGCTAAGCAACGAGGCTGTCAGGAATTGTACTTTGCTTTGCAGGTTAGTTCGGCCACTGCTCCCAGGGTATTGGCGGGGATAGAAGTGAGTTTAGACGTGCGCTTCAATAAAGGCGGTAATCTGATATGGTCGGCCGGATTGTCGCAGGGCATTAATTGTGGCCAAATGACCTGCGTTACCAGCATCCCGCTCAATGACAGCACCCTGCGGTTAGTTTATTCTATGAATTCCGCCATTTCTTTGAATACACCCAATGACCCCTTGGGATTAGTTAATTTTGGTTTTTCCGGCAGTTCTGCCTGCATTCAAGATGTCAGGTTTTCCAATGCTGCTATTCGGATAGACAGCCTGAATACCTTGCGCTGCATTCCGACGGTGAGTTCTTCAATTCAGGCAGGGAATCCTTCTACCCACCTGTGTTTAGACCAAATTGAAGTGAGATATGCCTTAGAAGATGGAAAAATACCGGGCGATGAGGTTCAATTGGGTATCACTAATTGCCTCAAAAAGAACATTACTGGCGGCAGTTATTCCGCCTGCAATGCTTGTTCCCCCGGCAATCATACCTTGACACTTTATAATAACACAAATTGGTTGAATGGGATTACCACTTTAGATTTGGCCCTCATCAGCCGGCATATTCTGAACATAGAGCCGCTGCCCACCCCTTATCGCATGATCGCTGCGGATGCCAATAAAACTGGAACCATCACCACCGTGGATATTGTGGCCCTGCGCCGTTTAATTTTGGGTATTGACGATAGTATATCTACTAATAATATTACCTCTTTTCGTTTTGTAGATAAATCCTTTGTTTTTCCCAACCCAAACAATCCCTTTCAGACAGCATTTTCCGAAGCAATTAATTTCAATATCGGGGTCTCGGTCGCCTTTGTGGCCATCAAGGTCGGAGATGTCAATCTTTCCTACACCCCCCGACAGATGCCTCAAACCTTAGGCTACACGGTCCCCACCGCCCGCTCTGGCGAACGGGTAGAGATTCCCGTGTTTGCCCGGGATAGCACCAATTATACCGGATGGCAAATGGCTTTTAATTACGATACCACCCTTTTGAAGTTAAGCAATATCCTTTGGATAGGCGAAAAAAGCCCTCATCAAGACAGGGGCTGGCACGAGCCTCAAAAGGGCCGGGTGCGCCTCTTGTGCTACGATGTAGAGGGTGGAGCCATGCCTTTTTCGCCGGGTAATCCCTTGTTTTATGCCCAGTTTCAGGCAAAAAAGCCCCTTCAGGGGCTTGGGCGTGCCGATGCCCCTCCCTTGCTTTGGGTTGGCGAGGGCATCCCCAGTGAAGCTTACACGGCAGGGGGCAGTCTTTCCCGGCTCTCCTTGTTGCCCTCCGACCTGTCGGTAATTGAGCGTGACCGAACGTCAAAACCCACAACGCCGGCACCAAGCTGCCAGATAGAAGTCTATCCCAATCCGGCACAGAGTAATTTTCGAATAGACATCTGGTCTCCCGAGGCTGGCCCGGTTCTTGCCACGATTACCGACCTTTGGGGGCGTTCCATAGCGCAGCAGTCTTTTTCGCTCGCCACCGGATTGAACACCTTCACTGCCGCTCAGATGACCACTGCCCTTGTGCCCGGACAATACATCATTACCGTAGATACTAACTCGGGGCGGCAGGTCAAGCGGCTGCTCATTCGATAGGCGATATTTTGCCGCAGAGACGCGGAGACGCAGAGTATAAAATGCTGCGTCTCTGCGGCAAAAAAAAACAAACACTCCGCGTCTCTGCGTCTCTGCGGCAAAACAAACAAACAACCCGCGTCTCTGCGTCTCTGCGGCAAAACAAACAAAACAAACACTCCACGTCCTGCATTTCATTACTCACACCTTCCAATATGCGCTATGTCCTTCTACTCCTCCTCCTTCCGCTCTCCTTATCCGCCCAAAATAAGCGCTATTTCGTCAAGTCGGATGCGCCGGGTGTGAACAACGGCCAGAGTTGGACGGATGCTTTTTTGAACCTCCACGATGCACTGTTTTTGGCGCAATCGGGCGACGAAATCTGGGTAGGGGAGGGCACTTATCGCCCCTCGGAGACGGGCGACCGCAACAGTTATTTCCGAATGCCCTCGGGCGTACTGCTCTACGGTGGCTTTGCGGGTACGGAAATGCTTCCGGAAGAGCGAGATTGGGTGCAACACCCGACCGTGTTGAGCGGAGATATCGGGATGGCGGGCGATAAATCCGATAATTCCTACAACATTCTTTACGCTTTTCAACCGGACAGCAGCACCTTAATAGATGGTTTCATCCTTCGAGAGGGCAACGCCAATAAGCCCGGTATCACCGGATTTCAATTGGGGGCCTATGGGGCCGGATTATTGATAAACGGTTTCGATGGCGTGGCTTATCTCACGGTTCGGCACTGCCGTTTTGAGCGCAATACCGCCCGGGCTTCCGGTGGGGCAGTGTGTGTCAACGGCAGCGGGACGGGGAGCGCAGCCCCGGTTTTTGAAGATTGTGTATTTGCCGACAACAGTTGTGGCAACGCAGGCGGGGCCGTGTATCGCATCGGCGGCAGCTGGGTGGATCGCCCCGCCGATTTTCTGAATTGCCGTTTTGAGCGCAACCAGGCCAATGCGGGCGGAGCCTTGTATTACCGCGACAGCGAACGGACAGACACCCTTGATATCCGAAATTGCCATTTTGAAGCCAATGGGGCGATAGGCCGGGCGGATGCTATTGCATTTGGCCTGCCCCGAAAGTCCTCCTTTTCTGCCATGCACCTTCGTGGTTCGGTTTTTGAAAATCACGTTGGTTTAGGCAAGAGCCTGCTCCTACTGGACGTGATGTTTGAACAGGGCAATTTTGATATGATGATGGATTCCTGTCACTATCAAAACAATGATAATGCCACAACCCTTCAATTTGAATTAGATGGGGTTCAAAATTTAATTATAAAAAATTCTATGTTTAATAATAATAATCTCTCCTTTCAATTAGGAGACTTAAGCGTAACGGGGAATAGTAAGACGAGAATGGAAAATTTAATCTTTGAAAAAAATTCAAAAACAACTATTTATAATATATTTATAAAACCAAAAATTAAAAAAAGTTTGCTGAATTGTAATTCTGACCTTATCATTGGTTCCGATGCACCAATAGATAATAGTCAAATAGAAAACTGTATTTTTACAAATAATAAATTTATTGACATAGGTATATTTTTAATTGATTCTTACAGCACTGCGCGACCTTCTATAATCAACAGTGCTTTTATTGGGAATGTTATAGAGAGTAAAAATGGTACGGCTAAAATAGATATTTCTAACAGTCTTTTTTATAATAACAAAAAAAATAATGTTGGCGCGATACCATTCACATACACAACGCTTTGCTTTTCCAATTGCTTAATCCACCTGAATAATCCCGATGAATTGAATAAGTATATAACCCGCTGCCCGCTCGGCCCCGGCAACCTTATTGACATTGATCCCCTGCTCATAGACACTGCCGCTGGCAATTTTCACCTTTCCCCCTGCTCCCCCGCCGTGGATGCAGGCAGCAACGCGGCCACCCTTGCCGCCGGGCTACTCACCGACCTCGACGGTGCGCCCCGCATCCAAAACGGCCGGGTGGACATGGGCGCTTACGAGACGAGCGGTGTACTCAGCGCCATTAACCCCGTCATTCGGGCGGCCTGCATCGGGCAGGCCAATGGCAGCCTCCTCGTGCGGGCCACCGGCGGCTGCCCACCCTACCGCGTGCAATGGAGCAATGGTACCCGCACTGACAGCATCCTCACGGGACTGGAACCCGGCAGTTACCGCCTCAGCATCACCGACTCCAGGGGACGTACCGCCACCGCCACCGCCGAAATACCCGTCTCCGACCCGCAATTGACTTTCACGGGCGACTCCATTGTATGCCCCGGTGCTGCGGATGCCCGCCTGCAACTCATAACGGGAGGTACGCCCGCCCTGCCCGTGCAGTATCGGTGGCAGGACAATAATAGTGCTGCGCCCGAACGCAACAACCTCGCAGCGGGCTACTACGAGGCGGTGGTAACAGACCTGTTGGGCTGCCGCGATAGCGCCGCCGTGACCGTTTCTGCTACCGCTCCGCCCCGTTTAGATACCGTGGTGGTGGCTGCCACCCTGCCCTTGGCCAACAATGGCATCCTCTCCGTGCAGCCCGCCGGAGCCTTTGCGCCCTATCACTTCCGATGGAGCAATGGCGATACCTTAGCCCGCATCGAAAACCTGCCGCCGGGCCGCTACACCCTCACCCTCACTGACCGCGAAGGCTGCACCTACACCTCTGCCTACACGGTATCGGCCATTGTGGCCACTTCGGAGCCGCGTTTGCGGCCCTCCGGCCGCGTCTGGCCCAACCCCACGAGCGGCGGCATCACCTTAGCGTTTGAGCACAGTGACGAGTGGCGGCTCTATTATCCTTCCGGCTCCTTAGCCGGCACGAGCAGCGGCACTACCACGCCCGACCTTTCGGCCCTGCCCGCCGGCATCTATTGGTACGTGTTTTTGCGAAAAGGGGAGGGGGGCAAACGGGGGAAATTGGTGAAAGTGGCGGAATGAGGATTAGTGCCAGGGGGATGAATTTGGGCTGTTTATCTCCATCCTATTGAGGTAAACAGCCCAAAGCAAGACCTATTTCATCATGAAAGTAACTGTCATGCTTTCGCTGACTTTTACCTTGTAGTCGCCGTTTTTTTCGGAAAACATACTACCCATCATTTTGAAAAGGCTGCCAAACATACCGCCATCGCCCATCATGTTTTCCATTTGTTTTTCAGGAGAAAGCGCGTCGAAAGCGGAACCGATCTGATAAATATCACCTACTCTTTTGCCTGCCAACCCGGCAATATCGTCGGCTTTGAGGCGGGCCTTTTTTAATAGTTTTTCGTACAGACCTTTTTTATTGACCAATTCCTTGTCCACACTGTTGCCCATTTCCAGGGTTTCTATAAAGACAATGGCTTTGATCTTGGGCAGAATTTCATTCATCTGAGCTTTGGAGTTGAAGTCAAAAGTAATATTGCGGGCAGTTGCGAGTGTATCTGCACGACCAAGCGCGGCCAAACCGCCCATGAGGCCACCGAGGAGACCACCCATTTGGTCAGATGATTTCTTCCAGGAGATGTTATTCTTTTTTAGTAACGCTTTTAGCTGCTCAAATGAGCCAGCGAAGTCAGGTTCGGCCTTGGCTAATGGCTTATCTTCCGTGGCATTGTCGGTTTCTGATCTGTCCTGATCCACGTCTACATCGTACTTGTATGTGGGTACTGTCGTAGTATCTTTATACGTGACAGCAAAAGTAAGGTGGTTGGCCGGTACCATGATGGTATCGCTCACCGTGACTTGTATAGTACCCATTTGGCCCAGTAAAGCAGTGCAAAAAGTGAGTAATAAAGTAGTAATCTTGATTGTCTTGAACATAATAATAGGTAGGTTTATTTGTCCGCAGCGTGCAGACAATAAACAAACGCAAGTTTGGAAAAAAAAGTTCCTTAAATATAACCAAAGACCGGCTAAGGTGTACCATGAGATTGATGAATATAAGGAAAATAAAACAAAATAAAACGGAAAACATTTGCGGAAAATACCGCAGAAAATATACAAATTTGATATTTTGCTTTTTTATAGTATGCCAGAAAATAATCTTGTCGTACCTTGTAGCTTCTAGCACTATTAACTAACTAATTTTTTGTATGAAGCTACTACCTTTTCTCCTGCTAATGATGTTTAGCAGCCTGCTTTCCACCGCCCAAGTCACTTATGTCAACCGTGCGGCTGCAGGAATGAACAATGGAACCTCCTGGGCCAATGCCTATCAAAGCCTGACGGCTGCCATGCGCGCCAACACTACCGCCGGCAAACAAATATGGGTAGCCGCCGGCACTTACAAACCCGATACTATATCGGGCTTTCTAATGAGTCCCGGTGTGCAACTGTTCGGCGGCTTTGCCGGAACGGAGGCCAATTTGAGCCAGCGCAATCCCCTCACCAATATCACCATCCTGAGCGGTGATATTACCGGCGACGATGTAGCTGGTAATTTCACCATGAATCGGGCAGATAATTCCCTGCACGTCATTTGGGTCAGGGGAACAGACACCATCAGCCAGGCCGTTATTGATGGTTTTAATATTCGCAACGGGCAAACAAAGGCGACCAGTACCACCACACCCGATGTGGGACGCGGCGGCGGTGTTTTCACTCAGACAAAAGCCGCCATCCGCAATTGTGTTTTTACCGCCAACGGCGGATTCAATGGTGCGGCTATTGCGGCTACCGGTGCCGGTGCGAGTAGCGCCATCGTGCGCAACTGTGTTTTCGACGGCAATTTCACCGGAGAACGCTCTATTGTTTATTTCCAGAGTTTACGCAACGGGCAACTGCGCCGGTGTACGTTCCAAAACAATACCACCGGCCGGGGTTCTTTTATGGCAGAGGGCAGCCGAAATATCATCGCGGACAGCTGTCTTTTTACCCGTAACAAGACAACTGGCACCCTGCTGGCTCCCGGCATCTATACCTTAGGTTCTGCCGCTAATATTACAAACTGTACTTTTACCGATAATAAAGCAGCCGGTTCCTGCGGTGCTATATGGCTCAATGGCGCCGATATAGCCAACCTTAATTTGCGCATTGCCAATTGCACCTTTGAGCGGGATACCTCCCTTGGCTTTGGCGGGGGCGGTATTTATGCCTCCGGTACTGCCATTGCTCTGGTTGAGAACTGCACATTCAATGAAAACAGAACCGCCAGTGGCGGTGGTGCTATCTTTGGCGGTTTTAAAACCAAATTGACCATTAAAAATTGCAATTTCAATAAAAATGTCTCCGGCTCTTCCGGAGGGTGTATCTTTGCACAAAACGAAGAAACCATCGTGCTGGCAGAGGATTGTCAATTTACCGGGAACCTCGCCCAAAGCGCTACCAGCGGATTTGGAGGGGTCATGTTGTGCGGTTTTCGTGCCCAGGCTACCTTAAATCGTTGCACCTTCACGAAAAACACCGCCGGTGGTTTCGGTGGTGCTTTGCAGATACAAAGTGACAGTACGAAAGTAACCATCAATGATTGTACCTTCACCGAAAATATTGCATCCGCAAGTGCTGGCGGCGCCATTCACCTCACCGGCGGCCCCGATTTAGAAATAAATAAATCCGCTTTTTCCACCAATACCAGCGGATTGGGCGGCGTTTTGGCTTTGAGAGGCACCCAGATGGACCCCAGTGTGGCAAAAATAGACCGTTGTACCTTTAGTGACAACAATGCCACCACACAAGGCGGCGCGTTGGATATTCAAAGCGCTGTTACTACCCGTATCTCCAATAGCATCTTCTCGGGTAATATCGGCGAAAATGGCGCGGCTATCTCCAATAATGCTTCCGCGAGCGATACCTCACGGCTCACACTCCTCTATTGCACCATCGTTGAAAACATTGGCGGCGCGGCTACCGGTATCGTCCAGTATGAAGATACAACTTCCAGCAAGTGCATTTTGACGCTACAAAACACGATCATCAGCAACTCCTTTGGGGATAGTTATGTGATTGAGAAAGGTACGCCGGTAGTGATCTCTAATGGTGGTAACCTTTGCTTAGATGGCAGCATGATCACCTACCTTACTGGTATCAATGACCTGAATAATACGGATCCAAAATTGAGTTTTACTTATCGCCTGCTGGCTGGCAGCCCCTGCATTGATAAAGGAATCGCCGTGCCGGGTATCACAACAGACTTAGCCGGCAACGCACGGGGGGCAAAACCTGATATGGGTTCCTACGAATTTCAATCGGTCAGCACCTTTGAAACACCCGTCGCTTTGCGTATTGAAATGACCCCCAATCCCGCCGTCAACGAGGTGCGCCTGTACCTCGACAACGACAGCCGGGGAACTGTTCTGACCGACTTCTTTGATGCAACCGGCAAATTGATCGGCAACCATCGCAGTG
>Ga0209181_10000147_pt1:72500-124713 | contig 124713 bp, 83 predicted proteins | sample MAT05_FD_187208 | JGI IMG/M metagenome (GOLD analysis project Ga0209181, IMG submission 187208) | Freshwater microbial communities from Lake Fryxell liftoff mats and glacier meltwater in Antarctica - MAT-05 (SPAdes) (version 2) | ecosystem: Environmental > Aquatic > Freshwater >...
CCGCAGTGCCTTCAGGTGGATACCCGAATCTTTTTCCATGACAGAGAGTACGTCTTTGGTTTGGTACGCAACGCTTTCCAACGTAGCCCGAATAAGGTGGGAGCGGCTGCTGCCACATGTCAGGCCAAAAATGGAGCCGCGCACTTCCGAGTCCCAATAAGGGGTACCAAGACCCACAAAAGCGGGTACGAAATAAACGCCTTCCGAGGTCTCTAAACTTTTGGCGTGGCCTTCCGTTTCATTGGCATCCGAAAACAAGTTAATTGTATCCCGCATCCATTTCACTGCGGAACCCGCCACAAAAATAGAACCCTCCAGTGCATATTCCACCTTGCCGCCAATGCCCCAGGCAATGGTTGTGAGCAGGCCATTGGCGGAAGCCACGGCTTTATCGCCAGTATTCATCAGCATAAAACACCCGGTGCCATAAGTGTTTTTGGCTTCGCCGGGCCGAAAACACACTTGGCCAAACAAGGCCGCCTGTTGATCGCCCGCAATACCGCTAACGGGTATATTGCTCTGGCCCTCCAACAAATCGGCTCGTGCATAGCCATAGATTGCGGAACTATCCATGACTTCCGGCAACATGGATACCGGCACGTCCAATGCCGCGCAAAGTTCAGCGTCCCATTGTAATTCGCGGATATTGTAAAGCATAGTACGCGAAGCATTGGTATAATCGGTCACATGGCGGTGTTCCGGGGTCAGGTTCCACAGCAACCAGGTATCAATGGTACCAAACAACAGATCGCCGCGCTCGGCAGCATCGCGTGCACCGGGTACGGTATCCAATATCCATTTTAGTTTGGTTCCGGAAAAATATGCATCAATTAAAAGGCCCGTTTTTTCCCGTACGACGGGATCAAGTCCTTTGCTTTTCAGGTGTTCACAAATTTCCATTGTCTGGCGGCTTTGCCACACAATCGCGTTATAGACCGGTTTCCCGGTATGCCGATCCCACACCACGGTGGTTTCCCGTTGATTGGTGATACCAATAGCTTTGATGTTAGTAGCGCCAACTTTTTCTACCACTGTTTTTACAACATTCTGCACCGACTCCCATATTTCTACAGGATTATGCTCCACCCAGCCTGGCTTGGGGTAATGTTGGGTAATTTCTTCCTGGCAGCTGGCTATGCTGTTGCCCTTATGATCGAATGCAATGGCGCGGGTGCTGGTCGTACCCTGGTCTATGGCTAAAATGTACATGGTGTGGATGTTCTTATTTTTATGAAGAGCAAAGATATTGAACAATTGTTTTAAAATGTTATCTTTGCATAAAAATATGTAAAAATGATATTATCTCATATAGATGTTTCCGGCAATCCGGCAATGGTCAATGTCGGAGAAAAACCAGTGACTAAGCGCACAGCGAAAGCCCGGGCCATGGTGATATTGCCCCTGCAAGTATTGGCATTATTCAAAGATCATGAAATAAAAACGCCCAAAGGCCCCGTGTTCCAAACAGCGATCATTGCTGGTGTGATGGCGGCCAAACGCACCGGCGAACTCATTCCATTGTGCCATCCATTGGGATTGGAGGACTGCCAGATCCAGATAGAACTCAACGAGGATGGGGAGGTTGTGGTTGACTGTACGGCTTCCGTCACTGGCAAAACCGGGGTGGAGATGGAAGCATTGACGGGCGCCACGGTGGCGGCGCTGACTATTTATGATATGTGCAAAGCCATGTCGCACGATATTGTCATCAAAGAGGTCAAATTAATGGAAAAGACGGGGGGTAAACGCCCATATAAAAGGGCGACAACAAGCGATGGGCATATAGCAATTTAGCAATTTTAGTAAAAATTATTTTGTTTTTATAATTATTTAAAGAACAAACACTTTTGTGCCCTAAATAAGTTATGTACGTTTCAATTTATTGGCACTTATTCTCAATGCCGATAGAAGAGCAATGAAAACTATTTGATTACCCGGTGCTTCCTGAAAACTTAGTGAGACTTGATTCCCTAAAGTTAATTTTGCCTCCGAGGAATTTGCAATTGTGCTAAATAACTTTTACCTTTGCTCAAAATTTATTTTGCATGATTTACGTCACGCTCATTACAAAAGAGCATTTTTTCCATAAATTAGACTGCAAATACGCAGTTGCTAAATTTGCGGACCTTGTAGTTGCTAAATTTGCGGACCTTGTAGATAAGGCTGTTATTGTATTCATCTGCACCAATGAAGATTGGCGCAAGGAAGAAACATGGAAGCGGAAAGGAAAAACTTTTCACACTATCCGTCTTCCTTATCAGCAGCAGGTAAAAGAAATGGAAGATACCTGCCCGCTCCTGCTGGAAACGGCGGCCAAACGGCTGGGTATTCCTGTGCCTGACATGGAAGATGCTGTTGCCGCATGACCGCTGTAACCAACACTAATTTTGAAGCCCGGGCGTTACAGATTTTCCAATATCAGGTGCGGAACAACCCCTTGTATGCCCGGTTCGTGCAATTATTGAATCGCCCGGTACCCAAGTATTTACATGATATTCCCTTTTTGCCCATTCGGTTTTTCAAAACCCATACTGTACAAAGCGGTGAATGGCTGCCCAATGCAGTTTTTACGAGCAGCACCACCACGGGTCAGGTGCCATCCCGGCACCTTGTACGCGATCTGCAAGCCTATATAACCAATACCCGATATGGGTTTACACCCTTCTATGGCGACTCTTCGGATTGGTGTATTTTGGCGCTTTTACCTTCCTATTTAGAGCGTTCCGGTTCTTCTTTGGTGGCGATGGCAGATGACTGGATCCGGCACTCCAAACACCCGGAAAGTGGTTTTTTTCTGCATGACTTTCAAAAATTAGCGGATACACTTCAACATTGCAAAGAGCAGGATATCCCTACTTTATTGCTGGGTGTCAGTTTTGCCCTGCTTGATTTTGCAGAGCAATACCCTGTCAATCTTTCCGGCATCACCATCATGGAAACCGGAGGTATGAAAGGCCGCCGCCGCGAACTGACCCGCGAGGAGCTACATAAGGCGCTGTGTCAGGCATTTCAGGTGGAAAAAATTCACTCGGAATATGGCATGACCGAACTGCTGTCACAAGCATACGCACAGGGTGGCTCGCGGTTTACCCCTGCGGCCACCCTGCACGTTGTTGTTACAGAGGTCAATGACCCTTTTTGTCCGGTAGCGCCAGCCCGACCGGGCACCCTGAACTTCATAGATTTGGCCAATATAGATACTTGTAGTTTTATCGCCACCGAAGATGCCGGGCGTGTTTATATGGATGGCACCTTTGAAGTATTAGGGCGATTGGATACGGCAGAGATGAGAGGGTGTAATTTATTGTATGAATAAGGATCAGGCCACGGCATATCCGGTATGCGGTCGCACGCAAGGCGCATGAAAAGCCAGCACAATATACTGTTACTACCCTCTTCCATTAAATCCAACTGAAAGACCATAACGATGTCCGTATTTTCCGGGGATAAAAAATACATTGACGGGTATATTCAGGCGGCCACTTTTAAAAGATTTTCCGGCAGCAAAGACAAAACCGGTACCGATAGCGGGTTCGCCACGCTTATCGAAACGGGTAACCACGTTGGGTGGGATGGGCGTATTGGTTGGGTTATTGGCAATCCAGTCAGTTAATAAAACAAACGTGTTTCCTGCTTCAAATCCTTCTGCCTGATAAGAGAGGTTCATTGTTGGGCCAAAAGCGAATTCCAGACCCGTGTGATTGTCTCTAACTCCGTGCAAAACTACACCGCTCATTGGTATAAGCAATTGCGCAAACATGCCCTACCAATGAGTGGCTCGGCGGAACGGTTCAGGATTGAATATTTTCAGAAAATCAGGTTGCGTATTGACAATGTGGCAAAAGAATTGAGCAGTGTCGTTTTTAGTATTTGAGATTTAGATTTGAAGAAAATGATATCAAATACGGTTCCTTAGGGATAGCCAAAAAATAACCTATAACAATTAGGGATGATTCGACGACGAATTTTAATAAGTTATTCTTTTACCCTCCCTTAGTAATCGAAATCTATATTTTTGTTATCTTTGCTGCCATCCTTATTTACTAAATTGAATCCGCATCTATATGTCTCACTATGAAGCACCTGTCAAGCACTATGCCCTTCCCTTCTACTCCATTTTTTACGCTTTTTACGCTTAAAATTGCCCGCATCGGCAGTTTGTTAACGGCCTTACTGTGCCTCAATGCCCATTCCGGGCTGCACCACCCTGAAGCGGTAAAAAAAATAAATACCCCCGCCAAAATGCCGGTATGGGTTGCTGCCAACCAACCTGCTCTTTGCGACTCTTTCCCCAATTCGCCCCCCTTATCCATGTATGTCAGGCCAACTTCTCTCGAAAATGCCTGGGTAGATTCGGTATATAATGCCCTTTCAGCAGATGAACGTCTGGGACAGTTATTTGTTTTGCGGGCACATTCCGATAAAGATACTGCATTTGAAAGGGAGGTAGAACGCCTGATCCAAACGTATCATGTCGGAGGCGTTTGTTTTTTTAACCCAACCCACGTGGGTACGGTGGAAAAGCAGGCTGAATTGACCAATCGTTATCAGGCAGCCAGCCCCCGCGTACCGTTATTTATATCGCTTGATGCGGAATGGGGACTTGGTATGCGCCTGCGTGAAACCACCATTTCTTATCCCAAACAAATCATGTTGGGTGCCATGAGCGACAATCATCTAATTTATGATATGGGCCGCGAGTTGGCCCGACAATTTCAGCGGGTAGGGGTCAATATCAGCTACTCTCCCAGCGCGGATATCAATAATAACGGTGCCAATCCCGTCATCAACGAGCGTTCTTTTGGTGAAGACCGGAGCAATGTAGCCGCCAAATGTTTCCAATACATGAAAGGTTTGCAGGATGGGGGCGTGTTGGCCTGTGCCAAACATTTTCCCGGTCACGGCGACACCAATGTGGATTCACACTACGATTTGCCCCAAATTCCGTACAGCCGCCAACACTTAGACAGTTTAGAACTTTTCCCTTTCCGGGTGATGGCACAGCAGGGTGTTGGCTCTATAATGGTCGCCCACTTGAGTGTTCCGGCTTTAGATGTCCGCGAAAATCGCCCGACAACCCTCAGCCGAAAGGTCATTACCGACTTGCTACGCGGGGAAATGGGCTTTCAAGGGCTGATCTTTACGGATGCTATGGAAATGCAAAGCGTAACTAAGTATTTTGGTGCCGGAGAAGCAGATGTGGAAGCGCTGCGGGCGGGCAACGATATGGTGGTATTACCGGGAAGTGTGGCTGCCAGCATGAATGCCGTTAAAAAAAATTTAGAAAATGGCACTTTGGATGCCGGGCAAATAGAAGCCAGCATCCGGCGGGTATTGCACAACAAATATCGGCTCGGGTTGACCCTTCCGCAGCGGATAAAAATGACCAATCTGCGCAATGACCTCAATACACCGCAGGCACAGGTGTTGAAACGCAAATTGATACAAAATTGCCTGACCTTGGTGCGCGATAAAAACAACCTCGTCGGTTTTCCCGACTTAGAATCCAAACGGTTTGCTACTCTTGCGTTAGGCGACTCTAACCTGACTATTTTTCAAAAAAACTGCGCACTATATACCGGAATGGTGCATTTCAACGCCGGAAAAACCCTGGCCCCGGAGCAGGAATTGATGCTACTTGATTCGTTGAGAAAACGCAGTGTTGTATTGGTGAGTATCCATGGCACTCGCTCCAAAGCCAGCGATCATTTTGGCATGACCGATAGTGAAATCAATTTCATACGCCGCTTGTGCGATGTCACCAATGTCTGCCTCACGGTGTTTGGCAACCCGTATAGTTTGCGCTTTTTTGATGACGTGCCGACCGTGTTAGAAGCCTTTAGCGAAGACCCCAACATACAGGAATTAGCCGCGCAAGCCTTGTTTGGCGCCAGAGATATCATTGGAAAACTACCGGTAACCGCTTCGAAATCAGCAGTATATGGACAAGGCATACAAAAAAAATGGTCCACTCCACGCCTTTCTTACGATCTTCCGGAAAGCATGGGTATGAGCACTGATACCCTTCGCCTAATGGATTCGCTCGTGCGCATCATGATCAATACCGGAGCGGCTCCCGGCGGGCAAATACTGGTCATAAAAAACAACTGTGTGGTATGGCACAAGGCTTATGGATACCATACCTACGACCAAACCACTCCTGTTACCTTAGATAACCTTTACGATGTAGCTTCCGTGACAAAAGTAGCGGCCACCACCATCTCTGTCATGCAGCTGCGCGATGCAGGGAAAATTGCCCTTGATTCCGCGATGAGCCAATACGTGCCCGAACTGCGCAACACCAATAAACAAACGCTGAAAGTGCGCGAAATTATGGCACATCATGCGGCCTTGCAAGCCTGGATTCCATTTTATCAGCAGACGCTGACCCCGCAAAAAACACCAGCTCCCAATATTTATCAGTCGGTGAAATCTGCGAGGTTTTCGATACCCGTTGCGCCCAATTTGTATATGGCCCCCGCGTGGAAAGACAGCATCTGGAATCAAATTTTCCGATCGGAACAACGCCCGGTCAAAGCCTATAAATATTCCGACCTGGGCCTGTATCTCTGCGCCCGTGCCGTTCATAACCTCAGCGGCCTCCCGGTCAATGAATACGCAGAGCAGCAGTTTTACCAGCCATTGGGCATGAGTAATACGATGTACACCCCCGGTCTGCGGGGCATTGCGAGCAGTTGTGTGCCCACTGAAGAAGATAGTTATTTTCGCTTGGCACGGGTACAGGGTTACGTGCACGACATGGGCGCAGCTATGCTGGGTGGCGTGAGCGGACATGCCGGATTGTTCAGCACTTCCAACGACTTGGGCAAATTATTCCAAATGTTGCTCAACGGCGGCACCTATTTTGGGAGAAGATATCTTTCTGCGGCCACCGTGCAGGAGTTTACGACCCGGTTTCCGGGCAGCACCCGACGCGGTATTGGCTTTGATACGAAAGAATTGGATGCAAAGGAATCTCAAAATTTGAGCGAACTCGCCGGCCCCAATACCTTTGGTCATCTCGGTTTTACCGGAACATGTGTATGGGCCGACCCGGATCAGCAGCTCATTTTTGTATTCCTCTCTAATCGAACTTATCCGACCATGGATAACAATAAAATGGGAAATGAAAATTACCGACCAAAACTTCAAAGTATTGTGTATCGGGCGATCAAAAAAAACACGGGAATAAATTAAGAGAAAAAGCGGTAATTATCCAATGAATCTGGCTTCATCTTTTGGAACCCGGGGTTTATTCGTTCCTTAAATATCAAAAATTTGAGATTTATGATGTTTAAGTATCCATATAAATGATGAACACAAATAGTGGTTTGGGGCATCAGGAAGGTTATTTAGTCGGAAAAAGGAGGAGATTGCTCTAATGTTCGTAACGAGTAATACTATAAAAACGTCATATTTGCCGGGCCTTTGATTTTACTACGCTATAAAGTACTAAATATAACACTTCTTCAAGTTGACGAAACCTTTGAGGTTTGGTCAACGTAGCGTTTTTGTAAAAATAGCCTTAATAAAAAATTAAAAATTCATCATAAGTAGATAAATAGAAATAATCGTAGTTTTGAATTTCATTAATTACCTTATTATCAAGGGTTTGTGAGACTGTGGACTGCCGACTATTGACTGTGTACTACTTACATCTTTACGTGCCATACTATTTATGCAGCTAACCATCCGCAATCTCTCCAAAACCTATTCGAACGGCGTTAAAGCCTTACAAGATGTCTCTTTAGATATTCCAACCGGAATGTATGGCTTATTAGGCCCCAACGGTGCCGGAAAAAGTACGCTGATGCGCACCTTAGCCACTTTACAGGAAGCCGACAGTGGTACTGCCACGTTAGGCGATATCAATATACTGCAAGACAAAGATGCCGTTCGCCGGGTTTTGGGTTATTTACCGCAGGAGTTTGGCATTTATCCGCGCATTTCTGCGGTAGAAATGCTTGACCACTTAGCCACACTGAAAGGTATTCCCGGCAAGGGGCGCAAAGAATTGGTGGCAATGCTGCTGCAACGGGTAAATCTCTGGGAGCATCGCAAAAAAGCCGTGTCTTCCTATTCCGGTGGGATGCGGCAGCGATTTGGCATTGCCCAAGCCCTCATTGGCGACCCCAAGCTGATCATCGTGGATGAACCGACCGCTGGCCTCGACCCCGGCGAGCGCAATCGCTTTTATAACCTGCTTTCCGAAATTGGAGAAAACGTCATTGTTATTCTTTCTACCCACATTGTGGATGATGTGAAAGAGCTTTGCTCCAATATGGCCATTATTAATCATGGTCAGGTCTTGTATGCTGGCACGCCCGATGCCGCCCTGCAACAGTTAGAAGGGAAAATCTGGGAAAAAGCAATACAAAAAGCGGAATTAGACGACTATCAGAGCCGGTTTAAGGTAATTTCCAGCAAATTGGTAGCAGGAAAACCCATTATTCATATATTGAGTGAGGAGGTTCCGGGTGAAGGGTTTAAAAGTACTGCTGCAGGTTTGGAAGATGTGTTTTTCTCCAAAATTGCGGCGGCATAAGGTGCCGGCCATTCCCTTCACTTGTTGGTTTGATTGCTGTTGATTTTAGTGCCGACTACTTAAAATAGCACTTCCCGAATTTCCTCTTAGTAGCAAAAAATATTTTATACACTTTTTCTGTAAATGAATTATCTGAACGATAATTCATTCCCGTGTCACTTATGTTTTCTACCTTTTTTCGTTTCGAATTAAAAAGCTGGCTCCGTGCTCCGCTTCCCTGGATATTTTTGATCGTATTTGGTATCCTGGCCTTTTCGGCCTCCGTCTCCGATGATGTTTCCATTGGCGGTTCTTACGGCAACATTTGGAAAAACGCGCCTTTTGTCGCACAAAACTGGTACGGGGTATTTTCATTGTTGTCCCTGCTCTTGGGCACGGCATTTTTCAACAGTGCTGCCATTCGCGATTTTGAGAACAATACGGCGCAAATTGTTTTTGCTTCCCCTATTCAACGAGCAGGGTATTATTTCGGGCATTTTGCCGGTGCTTTAGTAGCAGCGCTCATCCCTATGTTGGGCATTTCCTTAGGTATGTGGCTGGGTGTGGCCATGAATTCCATTTTTGAATGGATGGATGTCGAACGATTTGGCCCTTTTGAAGTGCAGGGACATATTCAGGGGTTCCTGATGTTTGTCATACCCAATCTGATATTCTGCGGCGGCATCATTTACGCAGTTGCCATCCTGACGCGCAGCACCATGTATTCTTTTATTGCCGCTACTATACTATTAGTGGGTTATATCATTGCGGGCAACCTGATGAAGGATTTGGAAAACGAACAACTGGCTTCCGTGCTTGATCCATTTGGCTTCCGCCCTTTTGAATTGGCCACTAAATACTGGACAGTGGACGAAAAAAACAACATGGCCCTGTCTGTCTTTTCACCTCAAATGCTTGTCAACCGCCTGCTTTGGATGGCGGTCGGGGTCGCTGCATTGGTGGCAGGATATTTCCGATTTGAATTTTCGGAAAAAACGCGCAGCGGCAAAAAAAACAAATCGGAATCAACAGAAGAGGGTTATGGTCTGCAACAATTAGGTGCCATGACCCGTATAACTCCAAAAAGCGGCATCGCCACCACGTTGATTCAGTTGTGGAGCCAACTGCGCACCGATTTTAAAGGCGTGGTAAAAAGCGTGCCTTTTGTTATGCTGACGCTGATCGGGATGCTGAACTGCATTGCGAGTTTTCAATATGCCACCGATTCTTATGGCACTTCCAACCTGCCTGTCACATACACCATGATTGACATGATTCGCGGGACTTTTTATATGTTTCTGATCATCATCTTGACGTACTACACGGGTGCCTTGGTCTGGAAAGAACGCACGGCCAAAGTGAATGAAATATACGACGCGTTGCCCACCAAAAACTGGACAGGCTGGGCGGCTAAATTTCTGACAATCATGGCAGTGGTCGTATTATTGACTTCCGTACTCATTCTTGCTGCCGTCATTACCCAATCACTGCTGGGTTACGACCGCTTTGAATTGGGTGTTTATATTCGTGAATTATTGGTATTAGACCTGCTGGGTTTTGCTTTTCTGACCGCAGTGTTTATGTTTATCCACGCCATTACGCCCAATATGTACCTCGGCTTTTTTATCTGCGTCGTTTTTGTGGTCGTCAATGGGTTTGTGTGGGATACCATAGATATTTCCAGTAATATGGTCAAAATAGGTGATACTCCCGATTATACAGTGAGTGATCTGTATGGTTATCGCCCCTACACCAGTGCTTTAGCCTGGTTTCATACCTATTGGATGCTGTTTGCCGGGTTGTTGAGTGTCGCGGCTATTTGCCTGTGGCCACGCGGCAAAGAATCTGGTTGGCGCAAGCGATTGTCGTTAGGTGCCCAGGAATGGCGCAGCTACCGCTGGTTAGGAATGGCCGCTTTATTGGTTTGGCTATGTACCGCCGGATTTGTTTTTTATAATACAAAAATACTCAATACGTATGTCGGCAATAAGGAGCAGGAAAAAAGGCAGGTGCGTTATGAAAAAACGTACAAAAAATTTCAGGACTTTGCACAACCGCGTATTTACAAAGTAGAATACGATATCAATATTGTGCCGGAAACACGCAGCTACGAAGCAAAAGGACAGTTGTGGGTACGCAATATACATACCCGTTCATTAGATACCCTATTGGTGCAAATCCCACAAAAAGGCAAGTTTATTTTTGAAAACCCACGCCTTAACCTCCTCCTGAATGATTCAACGCTGTACCTGCGTTTTTATAAAATCAATCCGGCCCTGGCACCGGGAGATTCCATGTTATTGACTTTCAATACTGTATACCAATCAAAAGGGTTTGAAAACCAACTGTCCAATACGAGTATCATGCAAAATGGTACCTTCTTTAACAATACGGATATTTCGCCTTCTTTCGGGTATCAGGAAAGTGGCGAATTGACCGGTAAAAATGACCGGCGCGATTACGGTCTGCCCGAAAAAAGTCGGTTACCTGCGCTCAACCAACAGGATACTGCGAGCCGCCGTAACCAATACCTGTCTAACGATGCCGACTGGGTGCAGGTGGAAACGACTATTAGCACGGCGCCCGACCAAACGGCCATCGCACCTGGTTCGTTACTGCGCGAATGGGCGGAGGGCGGCCGCCGCTATTTTCACTATAAACTTGATCATAAGGCCTGGAATTTTTACTCCTTCCTTTCAGCCCGTTATGAAATAGCGCACGAAACAAAAAATGGCATTACCTACGAAGTATATTACCACAAAGACCACGCCCGGAATGTACCGCGTATGCTCAAATCTATGCAAAAAAGTATAGAATATTATACCGAAAATTTTGGACCTTACTATCACAAACAGTGCCGTATTATTGAATTTCCACGCTATGCACAATTTGCTCAGGCATTCCCTGGCACCATGCCTTACTCGGAAGGAATTGGCTTTATTGAAGATTTTAAAGAAGAAAAAGACGATATTGACAATGTTTTTTACGTGGTTGCCCACGAAATGGGGCACCAATACTGGGCACACCAAGAGTGCGGCGCCAATATGCAGGGGGCGGAAATGACCACCGAAACCTTTGCCCAGTACAGTGCGCTGATGGTGATGGAAAAAGAATACGGCCGCGATATTATGCGCAAATTCTTGGAATATGAAACGGATAAATACCTGCGCGGACGCAGCCGGGAAAGCCAGAAAGAAATGCCGCTCGGCAAATGCGAAAACCAGGGCTACATACATTACAACAAGGGTTCCGCCGTGATGTATTACCTGAAGGAAATGATCGGTGAAGCACAGGTAAATGCTGGTTTAAAGACGTTTTTAGAAAAATTTCGTTATAAAGAGGCTCCTTACCCGACCAGCGCTGATGTTATTGCTGAATTTGCAAACCAAACGCCGGACTCCTTAAAATATATCATTCAGGATTTATTTTGGGATATCACCTTGTTTGAAAATAAAACCAAGGAGGTTTCCGTAAAAGACCTCGGAAATGGCCGGTGGGAAGTAACCATCCAAACGGAAAGCCGCAAACTAAAATCTGACGAACTCGGTAAAGAGAGCGAAGTGCCTGTCAATGACTGGATAGATATTGGGGCTTTTGCTAAGCCGGAAGGTGATAAAAAATATGGAAAAACACTTTATCGAAAACGTGTACACATTTATCAAAAAGACCACACTTTTACCTTTACGGTAGATGAGCGACCCGATAAAGCCGGAATTGACCCGTTTGCTTTGCTAATAGATCGGGAGCCAAAGGATAATTTGAGGGCTGTGGCGCGGTAATGAATATCCTCATCGCTGCCGATTCATTTAAAGACGCTTTGCCCGCTAAGGAAGTGTGTCGTGCGATAGAAAGCGGTTTATTGCGGTCAAACGCGACAATAAAAACCCGATGTTTCCCCCTGGCAGACGGCGGAGAAGATACCTTTGATGTCCTGAGTGAGCATTTAAACCTGCAAAAAATAACGGTTCCTGCCAGCGATCCTTTGCAACGGCCCATTTCAGCAGCGTATGGAATCAGTGCTGACGGCCAAACGGCTTTTATTGAAATGGCGAAAACAGCAGGGCTGCAACTCCTTTCCGTTCAGGAACGCAACCCTTTGAAGACAAATACCCGGGGAGTGGGACAGCAAATAGCCGATGCCCTGCAACGCGGAGTGCAACATATTGTATTGGCCATCGGAGGTTCTGCTACCAATGATGCCGGCATGGGTATGGCGGTGGCATTGGGCTGGCGTTTTTTAGACCAGCATGGAAATGACCTGGAGCCCACAGGGGAAAATTTGGTTTGGGTGTATACTATTGTGGCACCGACCACCAACGTCGCCAAAAATATCACTACATCGGTGATTTGCGATGTAACCAACCCTTTGTTTGGCAAGGAAGGAGCCGCCTTCGTATACGCGCATCAAAAAGGCGCTGATAATGCGGCTATTACGTTGTTAGACAACGGATTGCGTCGTTTTTCCGCCATTGCAAAAGGCCCTTCTCCCTGGTTGCCCGGAGCCGGGGCAGCGGGCGGGATGGGCTTTGGCGCTCTGCTTTTTTTGAATGCCCAATTGCAGAGGGGTATTGATTTGATGCTGGATTTGACTCAATTTGACAACGCTTTGCAGTGGGCCGATTTGGTCATCACCGGAGAAGGAAAAATAGATGCCCAGACAGCTTATGGCAAGTTAATTCATGGTATTTGCCAAAGAGCCGCCGCCGCACAAAAACCCGTCATTGCTTTTTGCGGAAAATTGGATGCCACTGCTGCCGATATTCAAAAAATCGGGCTTCAGGCGGCGTATTCAATCAATCCACCGGGAGTAACGAATCTTGCCGAAATGTTACGAGACACAAAATTGAATATAGAAAAATCGGCTCACCATTTAGCCCAAGTATTATGGTGAAAAATTATTTTTTAGCCCATAATTATTCCAATACAATACAACAATATCCATACCAACTTCCACCCGTTTGGACAAAACTATGGCAACACGCTGTTTTTCCTTAATTTACCCACGATGAGCGGGCGCGGTACAATTCCCGTTCTAAAACAATTCGCCGTCCATTCATTTTACATTACTGACTATGGCTTACCTTTCTCTTTTTCCGCTCAACTTAGTCGCCTACCCCGGCGAAGCGCTCAACTTGCACATTTTTGAGCCACGTTACCGCCAATTGGCCAACGAGTGCATAGATCAGCACACCACCTTTGGCATCCCTGCTTTTGTAGATAACCGGCTACCTGGTTATGGCACCGAAATGGAAGTATTGGAGTTAGTGAAAAGGTATGATGATGGCAAAATGGACATACGCCTGCGAGGGCTAAGGGTATTTCGTATAGTAGATTTTGACAACCCGGTTCCAGGCAAACTCTATGCCGGCGGGACAGTACACCGGTACCCCGAGCCGCCGGATGCCCCGGAGGTTGCACCTGAATTAGAAAATTTAATCCGACAATTATATGGCCTGCTCAAATCAACTGTTTCTTTTAATAAAGAAAAACCTCAGCCTTATTCTTACCAGATTGCCCATGGTGTAGGACTGCCAATAGAAGGAGAATATGAATTACTGACCATAGAATTTGAATTTGAGCGTCAAAATTTTCTGATAGACCACTTGAAAAAAGTGATTCCTATTATAGAAAACATGGAACAAACAAAGGATCGAATACGGATGAATGGCCATTTTAAAGAATTCGGGCCATTAAATCTGTAAAATAGTTGTATCTTTGCGATCGAATATCGCAACCCTTGAAATAAACAGAAAAAAAATGTACGATAATAACCCAACATTAGCAGGCATCAAAGCGCACGATGAATCGAAGCAGGGTAGCGCTTTTTACAAAGAAATGACCCTCGGGGAGTATCGCCCGAAGGGTAAGCGTTTTTACATTGAAAGCTACGGGTGCCAGATGAATTTTTCTGACTCTGAAATTGTCGCGTCCATCCTTGGCGATATGGGTTACTCGGCCACACGCGATGTAGAAGAGAGTGATTTAATTTTAATAAATACTTGTTCTATCCGCGAAAAAGCAGAAGATACGGTGCGTAAACGGCTGCGTTTTTTTGAAACCATCAAAAAACAACGCCCTGGCATGGTCGTTGGGGTATTGGGCTGTATGGCGGAGCGCCTGAAAAAGAAATTTCTGGAAGAAGAAAAACTGGTAGATATTGTCGTTGGCCCGGATGCATATCGCGATCTGCCTAATCTGATAGGCGGTGCGGAAGAAGGCGAGCGCATGGTCAATGTATTATTGAGCCGCGAAGAAACCTACGCGGATATAAGCCCTGTGCGATTGGAAAGCAATGGTATTACAGCCTTTATCAGTATCATGCGCGGATGCGATAATATGTGTTCCTTCTGTGTAGTGCCTTTCACCCGCGGACGTGAACGCTCTCGCGATCCCTTTAGCATTGTAGCAGAAGCTGCTCAGTTATTTGAACAGGGATACCGGGAGGTAACCTTATTGGGGCAGAATGTAGATTCTTTCAAATGGGAAAACCCGGAGACCGGAGTACTGACTGATTTTGCCGATTTGCTGGAAATGACTGCCAAAATTGATCCGGACCTTAGAGTGCGTTTTAGCACCAGCCACCCAAAGGACATGACCGACAAAGTACTCCACACGATAGCAGCGTATGAAAATATTTGTAATTACATCCACTTGCCGGTGCAATCGGGCAATTCCAGAATATTGGAACTGATGAACCGCACTTACGACCGGGAGTGGTATATGGGCCGAATTGAAGCCGTTCGGCGTATTTTGCCGGAAGCAGCTATTTCCAGTGATATTATTACCGGATTTTGTACAGAAACCGAAGCAGATCATGAAGAGACCTTGAGTATAATGGAATACGTCCATTATACTATGTCTTATATGTTTTCCTATTCAGAGCGTCCCGGCACTCTAGCAGCGCGCAAATACGCTGACGACATTCCTGAAGAAGTAAAAAAGCGGCGCTTAGCCGAAGTCATCCGACTTCAAAATACGTTGAGCCTGCTCCATAACCAATGTGATATTGGCAAAACGTTCCGGGTACTGATCGAAGGAAACTCTCGTAAATCAGATTTAGATTTTTGCGGACGTAACTCACAAAACAAAATGTGTGTATTTCCTAAAAAAGCTGGTTGGAAGCCAGGCGATTATGCCCTGGTAAAAGTCCGCGACGTTTCCAGCGCTACTTTACTGGCGGATATAATATAACCTTCTTGCGATGGCAGCGCTGTAAACCAACTAATATTTACTCGTTCCTGATGCATCTTCAATGATAAGAATGCTGATATTTTGCATACAAGGTAAAATCCGAACACAAAATTAGTAATTGTTTTGTTATTTTTCCAAAAAAATGAAAATACAGCGTCATTCCGAAAAATTGCTATTTTTTGCCGTTCCATCATATACTTATTTCCCAATGCCTCGCGTTTAGTCTCACTACTCATTACTCGAAATGCTCTCCCAACTTGCTGCTTTGAAAGTTAGTTGTTTCCGCCTTAGTATGCTGGAACCCGCTGAAATTGACCTTATACTGCGCGAGACCGCTCATCAGCTTCGTGCCGACAAGGAGGCTATTTTGGTGGCTAATCGGTCAGATTTACAAAGAATGTCGCCCGAAGACGCCAAGTATGACCGGCTGTTGCTCAATGAAAAGCGATTGGAAGAACTGGCTTTGGCCGTAGAACACGTGGCAGATTTGCCTACTTGTCTCGGGATCATATTGGAAGAAAAAACGCGACCCAACGGACTTCGCTTGCGCAAAATTTCGGTGCCGCTGGGAGCCATCGGCATGATCTATGAAGCACGGCCCAATGTGACCATTGATGCGTTTGCTCTTTGTTTTAAGTCGGGAAATGCGGTTGCCCTGAAAGGTGGCAAAGAAGCCGCCGATTCGAATAAAGCGCTGGTTCATTCCGTAGAAACGGTACTGCAACGGCACGGATTAGCAGATGCCGTGTTGTTGTTGCCCAACGAGCGTGAGCATTTAGCCACTGTGTTGCAAGCGGTGGATTATTTGGATGTGATCATTCCAAGGGGAAGTAATGCCCTGATACAATATGTCCGAGATAATGCTCGCGTTCCGGTCATTGAGACCGGTGCAGGCGTGGTACACGTTTATTACGACGCGGAAGCATCCATTATAAAAGGTAGGCCAATTATAGAAAACAGCAAAACCCGACGGGTTAGCGTGTGCAATGCTTTGGATGCACTCCTCCTTCACCGGGATCGGTTGAGTGATTTACCTGAACTGTTTTCCGGGTTGATTGCATCAAAAAATGTGCAAATTCGGGCAGATGAACCCGCATTTGCTGCACTTTCCGGCATTTACCCGCCGCATTTGTTATCCCCTGCTCAGGAAGGGGATTTTGGCCTGGAGTTTTTAGATTATAAAATGGCGGTTAAAACGGTAGACACCCTCGAAGCGGCATTGGCACATATTGCCCGGCATAGCTCGCGCCACAGCGAAGTGATTATTACGGAAAATACGGCAACAGCAGCCCGGTTTACCCGTCAGGTGGATGCCGCAGTGGTTTACGTGAATGCTTCTACGGCTTTTACCGATGGCGGAGAATTTGGAATGGGTGCCGAAATTGGTATCAGTACCCAAAAACTCCATGCAAGAGGCCCGTTTGCTTTACGCGAGCTGACTTCTCATAAATGGGTGGTAGAAGGTAACGGACAGATTCGGTGAAGGGCAAAACCAATTGACGTAATGCCTGCTCTCTATCCAAAAAAACTCATAATCGTTTTACCGTAATTCCGTACTTCAGTCAAGTGCGGGTGATTGGAAAAATCGTGGTGTGGATTGTGCTCCATCACAAAAATGCCATCGGGGAGCAAGAGATTTTTTTCAAAAATGAGGTCGGGGATGGTATCAATTGTGGGAAGGTTATAGGGTGGTCCGGCAAAAATGTAATCGTATTGCGCCGTATTGCCCTCAAGAAACTTAAAAACATCCATCTGTAATATTTTCAGGTAGGTTTTTATTTGCAATTGATCGGAAATTTTGCGAACAAACTGTACTGCTGGCGCAAATTTATCCACATACGTCACGTCTTCGCAACCTCGGGAAATAAACTCGTAGCTGTGACTTCCGGTGCCACCAAACAAATCTAATACTTTTATGGCCTCAAAATCTATGCGATTATTGAGGATATTAAATAGCGCTTCCTTAGCAGAATCCATGGTAGGCCGGGTAGGCCAGTGGTCGGCAGGCGGGGTGAAGCGGCGGCCTTTAAATTTTCCTCCTATGATGCGCATAATTATTTGTTGAAATTGAAACACGATAAAAAAATCGTAAAAGACCTAACTAAGGGACGGTAAAAGAATAACTTATCAAAATTCGTCGGCAAATCATGCCTAATTGTTATAAGTTATTTTTTGGCTATCCTTAAGGAACGGTGTCAGCATAAAGTACTAAACTTAGGTAGATTAGTTTTTGCCCAAATAACGATCTTTTTGGGCTAATAGTGGGGCTATTTAAACAAAAAGATGGGCAATTTGAGTGAAAAGGAATCAGATAAGATGGATACTTTATTTTGACACCGTTCCTAAGGGATGACCAAACAATAAGTTATAATATTTAGACGTAATTTACCGACAAACCTTTATAAATTATTCTTTATATGTCCCTACCGGGGGTAATTGGCATAAAAATTCATGCTGCTGCAAAAGTAAGCATTTTTTTTAACATGCTCCGGAAACTTAATTTCAAGTAGTTGCCCTCAGAAAGACAGGAAGAAAAATAAAAGCGATTTTATTTAATTTTAATTATTTGACTATAAGCATATTATAAAATGTATGATTTATAATTTGTAATTCATTATGATTTATGTCCCCTCAATACTATATATTTGCGGGCATTTTGGCATTGCTGCCAGTATCCATTCATTTTTCTCACCCGTCAAAATTTCAGTTCGCCAGTTTTTTTAATGAGAAACACGTACTACGACCTCGTCAATCAAACCTTTGATTTTCCTCAGGATGGTTTTTCCTACAAGGATAATAAGTTGTATTTCAATGACATAGATATATTAGAGTTAGTAAAAAAATATGGCTCTCCATTGAAATTAACCTACCTTCCAAAGGTGGGTGAAAAAATACAAATGGCTAGAAAACTATTTCGCGATGCCATTCAGCGGTACAACTACAACGGTAAATATGTGTACTGCTACTGCACCAAAAGCTCGCATTTTGCTTTTGTACTAAATGAAGTGTTGGAACACGGTACGCAATTAGAAACCTCTTCTGCGTTTGATATTGATTTGGTATGGCGCCTATATAAATTAGGCAAAATCAATAAAGGCACCATCATTGTCAATAACGGCTATAAACCACAACAATATGCTCAAAGAATCGCTAATCTCATCAATGAAGGTTTTGAAAATGTGATTCCTGTATGTGACAATCCGGCAGAATTGGATCGCTATGAAGCGATGGTAAAAAAAGATATACAATGTAATATTGGTATCCGAATGGCTACGGAGGAAGAGCCAAATTTTGAATTTTATACTTCCCGATTGGGTATTAGACAAAGCGAGGTGATTAGTTTTTATAAAAATCGTATTGCTGACAACCCGAGATTCAAACTCAAAATGCTCCACTTTTTTGTGGATATTGGCATAAAAGATACTATTTACTATTGGAGCGAACTCAAAAAAGGCATTAAAACCTATTGCGAACTGCGCAAAATATGCCCTACGCTCAATTCTCTGAACATTGGAGGCGGAATGCCCATCCGCAATTCCCTGAGTTTTGAATACGATTATCCCTACATGATCAGCGAAATTGTGCGCATCATCAAAGAGGCCTGCGATGATGAAGGTGTGCCGGAGCCTGATATTTTCTCTGAATTTGGAAAATATACTGTGGGCGAGAGCGGTGCCACTATTTTTTCTGTCATCGGCAAAAAACAACAAAATGATGCCGAACAGTGGTATATGTTAGATAATTCCCTCATTAATACATTGCCTGACAGCTGGGGCATCAAAGAGCGCTTTATACTGTTGCCCATCAATCACTGGGACAAAGAATACGGACGGGTCAACATTGGCGGTATCAGTTGTGATAATGCAGACTACTATAATTCTGAAGCCCATATCAACCAAGTGTATTTGCCGGTGTATGATGAAGAGAAAGATGCTCCACTGTACTTAGGTTTTTTTCATACCGGTGCTTATCAGGAGGCTTTAAGCGGCTATGGAGGGCTAAAGCACTGCCTTATCCCTTCGCCTAAGCACATTCTACTCAACCGCAATTACTACGGAGAAGTAACAGACTGGGAAGCCTTTCCGGAACAAGATGCCAATTCTATGCTCCGAATTTTGGGTTATGACTCCCCTTATGCTACGTAGGGGTGCTATTTCCCGTCCTCCACTTTGTACACAATATAATCAGTATCACCCTGCCAAAGGAATGCATTTTGCATCTGGCGATAATGTAACGTTACCGTTTTGCCTTCGCTTTGTTGCAGGGTTTGGTAAATATTTTCGTCTTTAGCCGAAAAATTCCAAATGCTTTGGTCTGTCATCATCATGCTGCCACCGAGGTGCAATTGTCCCTCGTACGTTTTGAAAATATATCCCTTTTTGGTCACTTTGAATAAAAGTCCGGTACGTGAACCCTCACTGACCGTATAAGTTCGGGCGAAATAGTAGCCGGTCATACCGAGTATACCCACAACGAGTAGCCCCCAAAGGACTTTGCGGGTGATGCGTTTTGCTTTTTGTTTAACCTCGTCGAATTGAATAGCCATATTTTCCAAAATTGAATGTTGATAAAATTAGAAGAGTAAATAAGGGGATTTGAATTTATACGTGTGCAAAATGCTTTTGAAGCACCTTTTGCAACTAAAAAGACGTACACGAAAGGAATAAGTCACCTTTTCCATAAATAAGATTCCAAAGGTAGTGCTTTTTCGGAGAAATGACAATTATGTGTTGAGGAGGTTGAGGGTTGAGGATTGATCTCGCTAATTCCCTTTCTACCTGCTCAATCCCCTTCACACCCACACGGCAAAAATGCGTTTTCTGTTCCTCCTCACGCAGTTATTTACTCGTTTCTTACAAGGGTACATTCCCATGTTTACGTTTGGGGCGTGCCACGGTCTTGTGTTCCAGCATAGCAAATGCTTTGATGAGTTTGCGGCGGCTTTCACGGGGATGAATTACTTCATCAATGAAACCACGTGCAGCAGCCCGATAAGGATTGGCAAATGCCTCCGAGTATTCGCGTTCTTTCTCCGCCAATTTTGCTGCCGGATCGGGTGCAGCCTCTATTTCGCGTTTGAAAATAATTTCAGAAGCGCCTTTGGCCCCCATCACGGCAATTTCGGCGGTAGGCCAGGCAAAGTTCAGGTCTGCGCCAATGTGTTTGGAGTTCATTACGTCATAAGCACCGCCGTAAGCCTTGCGGGTAATCAGTGTCACGCGGGGAACAGTGGCTTCTGAAAAAGCGTAGAGCAATTTGGCACCGTTGGTAATGATGGCATTCCATTCCTGATCTGCACCGGGCAGGAAACCGGGTACATCCACTAATACCAATAAAGGAATATTAAAACAATCGCAAAAACGCACAAATCGGGCGGCTTTTTTAGCCGAGTTCACATCTAAAACACCCGCTAAATTGATAGGTTGATTGGCCACTATGCCTATACTGCGACCTGCTAAACGGGCAAAACCCACGACGATATTTTCAGCATAATGTTCATGAATTTCAAAAAAAGAGTCCAAATCGGTAATACCCTGAATCACTTCCCGCATATCATAAGGCTGATTGGCATTTTCAGGAATAATATTTCCTAAATTTTCACGGTATTCGTCGCCTAAGACAAAAGGTAGCTTTGGCGCTGTACTTTCGCAATTTTGAGGAATATATTGCAATAAATTTCGCAATTTCTCCATACAATCTACGTCGTTAGCCGCTACAAAGTGCGTAACACCCGATTTGGTGGCATGGGTATGAGCGCCGCCTAAATCTTCACTGCTGATTTCCTCATTGGTCACCGTTTTGACCACATTGGGTCCGGTAACAAACATATACGAACTGTTTTCTACCATGAAAATAAAATCCGTCATGGCAGGGCTATAGACTGCACCGCCCGCACAAGGCCCCATAATGGCCGAAATTTGAGGAATCACCCCGGATGCCTGTACATTCCGGAAAAAAATATCTGCATAACCACCTAAGGAATTGACCCCCTCCTGGATTCTGGCGCCGCCTGAATCATTTAACCCAATCAGGGGGGCACCGTTTTTTAGGGCCAAATCCATGATTTTGCAAATTTTTTCTGCATGCGTTTCAGAAAGAGAACCACCAAATACCGTGAAATCCTGCGCAAAAACATAAATCAATCGCCCTTGTACGGCTCCATATCCCGTTACAACACCATCACCGAGGTATTGCTGCTCAGCCATGCCAAAATCGGTGCTTCGATGTGTGACTAATGCCCCGATTTCTTCAAAGGTATTTTCATCTAACAAAAAATGAATACGCTCGCGAGCGGTCAGCTTGCGTTTTTTATGCTGTGCGTCTATGCGCGCCTGACCGCCGCCGAGTTTAGATTCAGCCAGTTTTTGATCTAATATGGCTAATTTTTGATCCATTATCTGTTCATCAATACTTTTTTTTCTTTTTGCTGACATCCTTATCCCATTTCGCAAAAACCTTTTCATCTTTTTGCGATTTTTCCATGCGGGGAGAGGCATCATCCACCCGAATGCGGCGGCCATTCAAAGAGAAGTCGGGCAATCCTCGGCGTATGGCCTCCGCAAAGGCCGGATCAATATCAAAATGGGTGTAAGCTTTTTTCAGGTCTACGGTACCAATACATTGCGGTGGTATAGAAAAGGCCCTTTGCAAAAGTTTGATAAAATCTTTTTTGGAAACGCCGTCCATTTCGCCTACATTGACAAAAAGGCGGTGCATATTACCGCCGGAAGCAACGATTTTTTTATCTCCTTTTCGTTGTTCATTTCTCGGATAAATATTGATATCCGGAGCATTGCGGTAATAGGAAAGGAAGCGGTTGAATTCCACGCTGGCAAAACGTTTGATGAGTTCTTCTTTGGAAAGATCTTTCAATTCTTCTTCAATACGCGCCATGAAAGGCTCTATTTCGCTGTTGTGTACTTCTTGCTTATGGATGCCTTCTACGATATGGAACAGTTGTTTTTCACAGACTTCAAAACCCGTTGGAATAGGCATTTTTTTGAATGAGGCTTTGGTTTTGCGCTCAATCATTTTGAGTTTTTCTTCGTATTTGGGGGTAATGATGCTGATGGAAACTCCTGTGCGGCCCGCACGGCCGGTACGGCCACTGCGGTGGAGATAGGCTTCCGGCTCATCGGGCAATCCATAATTGATAACGTGGCTAATATCGCTGATGTCCAGACCCCGTGCAGCCACGTCAGTTGCGATGAGGAGCTGCAGATTGGCTTCGCGGAAGCGTTGCATTACGCGGTCGCGGTCGGCTTGGGCAAGGTCTCCATGTAAAGCATCAGCATTATAACCATCTCTAATCATCTGTTCGGCCACTTCCTGTGTTTCCACTTTGGTACGGCAGAATATGAGCGAATAGATACCCGGATGCGCATCCACTACGCGCTTCAAGGTTGCATATCGGTCATCGGCACGGCATATATAATAAAGGTGCTCAATGTTTTCGTTAGTTTGGTTGCGCTTACCGGTACTGAGTTCCAGCGGTGCTTCCATGTACTCGGAAGCAATTCGGCGAACCTCATCGGGCATGGTAGCAGAAAAAAGCCAGATGGATTCCCGCGATTCAACGGCTCCAAGGATAAAATCCAAAGAGTCTTTAAAACCCATATTGAGCATTTCGTCGGCTTCATCCAACACTACTCGCTCCACATTTTCGAGGCGAGCAGCTTTGCGTTCAATGAGGTCAACTAAACGACCCGGAGTAGCTACCACAATCTGGGCACCGGCTCGTATTTGTTTGATTTGATTTTCGATACTGGATCCGCCATATACTGCCACAACTTTGTATTGGTGGGCATATTTAGAATAATTTACCAGATCGCTGGCCACCTGAACGCACAGTTCGCGGGTGGGACAGAGGATGACGGCCTGAATTCCTCTTTCAGACGGTTTGATGTGTTGGAGGAGCGGGAGGCCAAATGCCGCTGTTTTACCGGTACCTGTCTGCGCTAATGCAATGATGTCCTGATCTTTTCCAAGCGCGGCCGGAATCACTAATTCCTGTACGGGGGTGGGGGTCTCAAAACCTAATTCTGCAATGCCTTTCAACAAGTCGTCGGAGATGCCGAGTGCTTTAAATGCTATCATAATGTATAAAAACGGAAGTTAACCCTCTGTTAGAAGGGCCAACTTCCGAGAAAAAAGAAACAAAGGTACGACATTTTTGCGAATGTGTGTATATTTTGTAAAAATTAGGGTAGCTTTGTTTCTAAACGGGCGCAGTACGCGCTGTTTTTGACTATTCTTTTACTGTGTGCATCGGTACTTCTTCATTTACCTGCACAAACAACACACCCGTCGGAATGCCTTTCAAAATAGTAAACGGCTATTTTATAACTACCAGTGGTCAATCTATTGGCTAAATTAATGGCTGTAAAGTCCCCGCTGGTATTCCATTATTGATCGCCTGCACCCAGATTACTGCCATGCAATTACAAATGAAAGGATTGGTGATGCAGCGTTCCGGCTAAAAACAACAGGAGAGATTGCGCCGGGCATGAACATAGCTGGACGGAAAGACAATTTATTAATGCCGTAAAATACTGTAAAAAACAGGATGGCAGCCCTTTAACCTACCCCATGATACCTCATGCGGGATTGATTGACAGCGAAGTAGGCGCTATTTTTGCCTTCTTAAAGACCGTTCCGGTGATAGAAAATCCGGCAGCAGGTTATGCGTCAAAAAAGTAGAAAAATTGGTTAATTAAAATTTTAAAATTAAAAATATTTTTTAAAAAAAAATCACCAATTATAATACTGTTTTAAAAACAATCAATAGCGGAAAGCATTCAGATAAGTGCTTTTCGCTATTACTTTTTTAATTATTTTTTATCTTCAATCAGGTAATATTTGCAAATGTTTATACCTTCGCAGCTACATTTTTAAATATTTACTTTTGAGTACGACACGGAAACTGCTATGCAACCGACCAATATAAAAGACCCTGAATATTTCCACAAAGTAGTGGATTGCCAGTATGCATGCCCGGCTCATACCCCTGTACCGGAATATATTCGATTGATCGCCGCCGGAAAATATACCGAGGCTTATATGATTAACTGGGAATCGAATGTATTTCCGGGCGTATTGGGCCGCACTTGCGACCGCCCTTGCGAACCCGCCTGTCGCCGTGTGCGGGTAGAAGAAGAGCCAGTTGCTATTTGCCGCCTGAAACGCGTTGCGGCCGACAACAAAGAAGAGGTGCGACATTTTTTTCCAAAGATACCCGCGCAAAAGAACGGCAAAAAAATTGCGTTGGTGGGCGCAGGCCCGGCATCCCTCACTGTGGCCCGCGACTTGGCACCGCTGGGTTATGAGATTCACCTCTACGATGAGCAGGAACTCGGTGGCGGCATGATGCGCAGCCAAATTCCCTCTTTCCGATTGCCGGAAAGCGTACTCAACGAAGAGGTGAATTTTATTTTGGAAATGGGTATCCATACCCAGTTCAAACACTACGTCTCCAGTATGCGCGAATTGTTGGCAAAAGATTACGATGCCATCTTTGTGGGTACCGGTGCGCCGCGTGGCCGCAACCTCTCCGACCTGCCCGGACGGCAGGAAGGCGCTGCCAATACTCAGATCGGTATTGATTTTCTCGCCAGCGTTGCGTTCGGGCATACCACTAAAATTGGTAAAAAGGTAATTGTACTGGGCGGTGGAAATACTGCGATGGATTGTTGCCGCACCAGTCGCCGACTCGGTGGCGACGAAGTGAAGGTATTGGTGCGCAGCCCTTTCAAGGAAATGAAAGCTTCGCCCTGGGAAATTGAAGATGCTATGCACGAAGATATTCCTATTTTGGACAACCACGTACCCAAATCTTTTGAAATTAAAGATGGTCGCCTCGTGGGTATGACCTTTGAAAAGGTAAAAGCCGTGTATGATGAAAAAGGCAAACGTTCTTTAGTCCCCTCGGGCGAGCCTTTGGTTTTTATTGAAGCCGATGATGTATTGATTGCAGTAGGCCAAGAGAATGCTTTTCCGTGGGTAGAGCGCGACTTGGGTATTGAATTTGATAAGTGGGAAATTCCGGTTTTGAAAAGTGAAATTACGTTACAATCTTTGCTGCCCAAGGTGTTTTTTGGTGGTGATGCTGCATTGGGGCCTAAAAATGTGATCACCGCCGTAGCGCAAGGCCACTCTGCTGCCGTCTCGATCCACCTGTTCTGTGAAGGCAAAAACATAGAAACGGAGCGCCCCTCTCCCTTTACCAATCTGGTATCCCAAAAAATGGGTATCCACGAATGGATGTACGACAGTTCCGTGGCACCTGACTTGCGGTATGCGGTACCGCATGCCGACAAGAAAGAAACGCTGAAGGATCGAAAAAAAGAGGTAGAATTGGGTTTTGACCGGCAATTGGCTTTCAAAGAAGCACAACGTTGCCTCAATTGCGACATACAAACGGTATTTACTGCCAGTACCTGTATCGAATGCGATGCGTGTGTGGATATTTGCCCGACCGGCTGCATTACCTTTACCACCGATGGAGAAGAAGCAGACCTTCGCACACGCCTGACCGCTCCAGCCAATGACCTGAGCCAGGACTTATATGTATCGGAGGCACTCAAACAAACCGGTCGTGTGATGATTAAAGACGAAAACGTGTGCCTCCACTGTGGCCTTTGTGCCGAACGCTGTCCGACTGCCGCCTGGGATATGCAAAAATATATGTACAATACCACGAAGGCTTGCGGGAAAATTTATATTTAAATAGCGGCTCCTAACTCATCTCTTCTAACGCATCTCTCCTAAATATTTTGCAGCAGATAACCGCCCTCAACGACTTTGTTATTCGTCTTGCCAATGTCAATGGCACAGGCTCTGCCAGCGCGAACACCATGTTCGCCAAATCCATCTTTCGCATGGGTATTCCCGTGTCGCCCAAAAATATCTTTCCTTCCAATATTCAGGGACTTCCCACCTGGTACGAAGTACGCGTCAGCGAGAAAGGGTATTTGGGCCGAAGGGCCGGGGTGGACCTTATGGTGTCTGTCAATCCGCAGTCTATGGGAAAAGACATTGCTAATGTGCGGCCTAATGGCTATTTTATTTATGACAGCACAAAACCCCTGTATAAAGAGTTCATCCGCGACGATATTCATTACCTCGGCATTCCAATGATGGAAATGTGCCAGACGCATTTTCAGGATGCCCGCCAGCGGCAGTTGCTAAAAAATATGATCTATGTGGGGGCACTCACCGCCCTGTTAGATATTGAAGTAGCCGTGGTAAAACAACTGATTAGCGAGCAGTTTAAAGGCAAAGACAAGGTGATACAATCCAATTATTTGGTCTTGGATCTGGGTATTCAATACGCAAAAGAACATTTTACCTGTCCTTTGGGCCTTCGGGTAGAGCGCCGTGACTTGGTGCGTGATGCCATCTTGATGGATGGCAATACCGCTTGTGGCATTGGCGCTATTTATGCTGGCGCTACAGTGGCTGCCTGGTACCCCATCACGCCCTCTACCTCCTTAGTGAACGCTTTTGACGATTATGCCCAAAACCTCCGCATTGACGAGGCAACGGGCAAGAAGAAATACGCAGTGGTGCAGGCAGAAGACGAACTCTCTGCTATTGGAGTTGTGATAGGTGCTGCCTGGAACGGTGCTCGCTCTTTTACGGCCACCAGTGGCCCGGGGGTTTCCCTCATGAATGAATTTTTGGGGTTGGCTTATTTTGCGGAGATACCCACGGTACTAGTAGATGTGCAGCGTGGCGGCCCCTCCACTGGCATGCCCACGCGCACGCAACAATCTGATATTTTGCTGGCGGCTTACGCGTCTCACGGTGATACCAAGCACGTTTTGTTATTTCCTGCTACCCCAAAAGAATGTTTTGATATGACTGCGGACGCTTTCGACCTCGCTGAACGCCTGCAAACACCCATTATGGTCATGTCTGACCTTGACCTCGGCATGAATGACAATATGTCGGCACCCTTGAGTTGGGATGACAATCGCCAATATGACCGGGGTAAAGTACTCGACAGTGAACAAATAGAAGCCATCGAAAAATGGGGCCGCTATTTGGACATTGACGGCGACGGCATCTGCTACCGCACTCTGCCCGGCACACACCCCACAAAAGGTTCTTTCTTTACCAGGGGTACTTCGCGCGACGAATATGCCCGCTACACGGAAGAAGGTGAACCTTATGTACGCAATGTAGATCGTTTGCTCAAGAAATGGGAAACCGCCAAAGGGTATGTACCCGCACCGGAGTTTTATCAAAATAAGAAAAAAAGCAATCTGGGTATCATTTTCTTTGGCACTTCCACCGATTCATCTTTAGAAGCCGTGGATTTGTTACAGACAGAAGGCATCGAATTTGACGCCATGCGCTTGCGGGCCTTTCCTTTCTCCGATTCGGTCAGAGATTTTATTGATGCCCATGAAATGGTCTATGTCGTGGAACAAAACCGCGATGCGCAAATGCGTTCGCTGCTCATCAATGAATTGGATGCTACCCCGCAAAAATTAATTCCTGTCCTCAATTACGACGGCTTCCCCATCACGGCAGAAACCATTCGCCAACACATCATGCGGCGATTGCCAGCCAGTGCTTTTCGTAAAAAAGGCAACGGGGTAGTGCCGGAAGAGGCAGCGCACCAGCAGGTAGATGAATAGATATTCAGATTTTTTAGATTGATTGTTTTTAGCGATTAGATTTTAGATTGACGAATTAAACTATTTGCAATGGAGATTACACTTGCTTCTTTATTAGAGGAAATCAACCGACTGAAAGCGGCATTGGATGCTTTGCGGCCACTCAGCCAGGATCGGGAGGGCAGGGTAATGCAAAAATTTAGATTGGATTGGAATTATCATTCAAATGCTATTGAAGGAAATTCCCTGACCTATGGTGAAACTATTGTTTTTTTGATGGAGGGTTTAACGGCAAAAGGTAAGCCGTTTAAAGATCATTTAGATATCAAAGGACATAATGAAGGTATTGATTTTTTAATGGATGTGATAAAAAACCGCCAAATGCTGTCCGAAAAAATCATCCGAGAGTTGCACCAAATGATATTGGTAGAACCGTATTCGACTCCGGCACAAACACCAAACGGCCAGCAAGTGGAAAAAACAGTAACATTGGGGAAATATAAATCACTACCAACTACGTGAAAACGCTTACGAGAGCCGTACACTATTATGCAAGCCCCGAAGAAACCCCTCCTAAGATGGAAGAATTGATGCTGTGGCTGCGGGAAAATCAAGAAAAAAAAATGCTGCATACGGTTGCTTTGGCAGCTACTTTTCATTATCGGTTTGTGGCGATACATCCATTTGATGATGGGAATGGTCGTATGTCACGATTATTGATGAATCTGTTCCTCATGCAGGATGGCTATCCTCCGGTAATGATAAGACAAGAAGACCGAAATGCATATTATGCAGCGCTTCGTCAGGCAGATGCCGGCAATTTGGAGCCTTTTGTTGCTTATATCGGAGAGAATATGTTGCATTCATTGGAAATATATCTCCGTGGAGCCAAGGGAGAAAGTATTGAAGAGCCAAATGATTGGGGAAAACAAGTGGAATTGCTAAAAAGGGCGGCTTTGGGAAATAAATCAGATAAAGAGGCCATTAAACAGGACAAAAAAGAACAGATAGCAAACTGGTTGACGATGAATTTTCCAATCATTTGGAAGGCTTTTTTATCTCGGTTTAAGCCTTTTGATTCATTTTTTGATCAAGCGGAGGCTTTTGCAAGTATTAATTGGCTAAAATTGGCAGTAGAAGAAGTAAATTGGCTAAATTTAGCAGACGGTATCATTAATGGAAGGTATAGTACAGAAATATATTTTACTTATGAATGTCAGGGATTTCGTTACGCAAGAATCCCATTTGAACCCCAAGTGATTATTTTGAAAATAGAAAACAATTTTGTGTTATTAGGCGATCAAAAATGGCTAATTGACTCCCCATTACCAATTTTCGAGCCAATTTTCCCGGCAATTGATGAGATTGCGACAACCTTTTATAAACAAATTGAGGCAGCAATCACTTAAAATGTCTGGCTCTTTGAAAATTTTTGTGGTTGCACCAAAAGCAGATTTTAAAAAATGACTATTCTGTTGAAAATCATACGCTTATGAAATCTTGAAAGTTTCATAAAAACCCATACCATAAAAATTGTCAAAGAGCCAAATATCTTAATACTTGTGTCTCCATACTACTTAATAAATAATAATGAGTTTCGTAAAACCCGTATTTCGCCACCCCGAATCCCCAAAAAACGCTATTGGTTTCACACAAAGAGACTATGAAGGCGCTTTATCCACCCTCTGTGCAGGTTGCGGACACGACTCTGTCAGCAGCGCTATTATACAGGCGTGTTTTGAATTGGCCATTGAGCCTCATAAAGTCGCCAAACTGTCGGGCATTGGGTGTTCCTCCAAAACACCCACGTACTTTTTGGGCAATTCACACGGGTTCAACTCCGTACATGGGCGTATGCCTTCCGTGGCGACGGGTGCCAATTTGGCCAATAAAGGGCTGACGTACATCGGCGTTTCCGGCGACGGCGATTCTGCTTCCATTGGCATGGGACAGTTCGTACACGCCATCCGTAGGAACCTGAATGTGACCTACATCATCATGAATAATGGTTGCTACGGCCTCACCAAAGGCCAGGATTCTGCTACAGCTGATGTAGGGTCTAAAAGTAAATCAGGCGTGGAAAATCAGTTTTCAGCCATTGATATGGCGGCTTTGGCGCTTGAATTGGGGGCTACCTATATTGCCCGCAGCTTTTCCGGCGACAAGGAGCAACTCATTCCACTCATCAAGGCCGCGTTGTCTCATCCCGGTTTTGCGTTGATTGATGTTATTTCGCCCTGTGTGACGTTTAATAATAATGTGGGTTCCACCAAATCATACGACTACACACGGCAACACATAGAGGCAACGGCACAAGTGGATTTTGTACCCTACATGAAAGAAATTACGACCCAATACGATGAAGGCAGCAGTAAATCCGTGCGCCTGCACGATGGCTCTTATATTTACCTCCAAAAATTGGATAAAGACTGGAACCCGGAAGACCGCCACTCTTCCATGCAGCGCATTTATAAGGCAAGGGCCGAAGGTGAAGTGCTCACCGGATTGCTCTACATTGAGCAGGAACGCGCTGACCTGCACGCTATTTTAGATACCGTAGATACACCGCTAAATGCCTTGAAAGAAGGTGATTTGTGTCCCGGCAATCATGCGCTGGCGGAGATCAATGCAGAGTTTAGGTGATTGACTACACAACTCCTTAAGAACGAGTAAATAATAACTTAACCATTTGATGTGACCCTTTTAGTGCCATACTACCCATCTTTTTGCTTAATGAGCGCTACTATCAGCGCAAAAAGATGGTTGTCTGACCCAAAAATGACCTGCCTGAAATGACCAATTTATTATTTACTCGTTCCTTAACTGATCTTCACCGAAGTCATCGAAAAAGAACCGGCTAAAAGCGCATCATTGAAAAAAGATACATTTTCGCCTTTTTCCCGCAGGGCAATACTGTACAACAAGGGCAAATAATGCTCGGAGGTCGGCGCAGAAAGTTGGAGCGCACGGCTGTATTTTTGATAATGAATGAGCGACTGAGTGTCGTCTTTTTCTATCAGCGTCTTAAATGTCTCATTGGCTTCTATGGCCCAATCGTGTCCGAAATGGGCATTGAAATTGCCACCTTTTACCCGTACATATTGAAAATTATGTACCATATTTCCGCTGCCCACGATTAAAACACCCTTCCGACGCAGGGCAGCAAGTTGTTTGCCCAAATCATAATGTTCCTGTGGCGATTTGGCCACGTCCAGACTGAATTGCACCACCGGAATGTTAGCCTGCGGGTATAGGTGCTTTAATACACTCCAGGCACCATGATCTAAGCCCCACGCTTCATCCAAACCAACCGAGGTACTGGCATCAACCGTTTTTTGGGTTGTTTCGGCCAGCCATTTGCTGCCTTTTGCGGGGTATTGCACGTCAAATAATGCTTGCGGAAACCCGCCAAAGTCGTGGATAGTTTTTGGTTTTTCCGTGGCGGTAACATAAGTTCCGCGTGTTTCCCAATGTGCCGATATGCAAAGAATAGCACTGGGGGTCGGAATATCTTTTACCACCGCCTGCCAGCCTTTAGTAAACTCGTTTTCTTCAATAGCATTCATGGGGCTGCCATGCCCCACAAACAATACCGGCATCCGCGATGTATTGGGTGTATGGGATACCATTTTTTCCAAAACATTCAAATTAGTTGTCATTATATTGGGTACAAATGGCAAAACAGCCATTGTTTTTAGAAAATTTTTGCGTTGCATAATTGAATGATTATTCAAAAACGGGTCGCCACCGCCGCTAAACTCAGCGGTGCTTCTATGTACCCACGTAATTTCATGGTTTTTAGTAAGTTACAAGCGTTTCACCGGGTTTAACTAATATAACATAGTGGTATAAGTATAGTTTTTTGAGCAATCACATATTTTTATATTTCTTAACCAATTGTCTCGTGTCACGTATCTTGTGTCTGAAGGGTGTCAAAGTCTTGTGTCTTAAAACCTAATTATTTTCCCACTGCGAATACTGGCTCCCGCAGAAATCCTATACACCATTAATCCCTGGTATATACCCAATTCCTGTGCAACAACGGAAACATCCTGCCATCCTGGAATGCCATCAAAACTTTTTGATAAAACGCGTTGGCCGGCCGGATTAAATATTTCCATTTGAATCTGTTCGGCTTGTGAGAGTTCTATCCGAAAAGTGGTTTCCCGGGCAAATGGATTGGGTTGTGGCTCTAATAACCGAAAAGTGGTTTGGTTGCCCAAAATGTTAAGGGATAATTTTCGGTGACGGCCTTCATTATTGAAGGTATAAACCTCTGGCTTCAGCATTTCTGAAGCAAGCGACATGACTTCCGAAAGCGTAGTGTTTTGCAACACTTCTATATCTAATTCAAACAAGGGTTTGTTTTTCTGAAAGAGTTGATCATTTTCAGCATACCACAACAACCGAAGTATGCCGTTGTTATCTTGAAAATAATGATCCGCAGCGACACCATTGACCGCGTGAAGTCGTATTTTTTCCGTGTCCAATTGCAGTGCCATTTGCCAGGCGGACATAGATATGTTTTCGGGAAGCACTATTGGTACCATTACCCGTTCTCCCGTAGTGAGCATCCGATCGGATACCTCAAGGCGCAAAGGCGACCGATCTTCTGCCGGGTTGCCGGTAAAAAAAGCAGGCCCTGAAAAATTGACATCACCCATTTTAAATCCGATAAAACGGCGATTGGGAACCGTCACATCTCCACTCAGACCAGTTATTACAGTTTGGTAAGTATCCCGCACCGTTTCCAAATTGGCAATCACCGCAGGATTGGCCACCGGGCGCACTAACCTCCAGGAAGGTACACCACCTGACAGAGAATCGCTGATACCAAGGATCAGCCTTCTGATATCAACGATATCAAGGGTAGTGATGGTATTGCTGCCATTTACATCGGCAGCGAGTGCCTGATAAATACTTTGAAATGGCTGTACATTGAGAATGTGTCGGCTGATGAGTGCTATATCGCTGGTGGTGACACCATCTAAATAAGAACCTCCGCTTCGGGAGGCGCGGGTAGTTACGCGGAATGGGCCACCCAACGGTATTTTAGGAATATTGTAGTTAAAACAGGAGTCGCCGACGATGTTTTGGTGAACCGTCCGATTTAATGCTGGCAACCCATTGGGTTCCGTTTTGATTGTATTACTTAGTTTATAGGTACTGAATTTTTTATCGTTTCCACTTTTTACACAGCCTCTCATATTAATATTGGCATCTATTACGCAAGGGCAGATACTGGCGTTTTCCTGCACCAAAACATAGGTATTGCACTGATTTAGTCGCCCTTTTTGGTCTTTTACCCACACCTCTACTAAGTTTAAGCCAATATTGCAGCGCTCAAAGGTAATACTGTCTGTTGGGGGAAACCCCGTACCTTCGCCTACCCTGCGCAGCCCTTTCTTTATAAGATTAGCGGGTGTGCAATTATCGGTAAGCACCGTAATAAATCGGTCGGAATTGAATGTTTCCTTACAATCCGGCGCACTCAATCCGGTACTGATACCGCCATTACACAGCAACGTCGGAGATTGGCAGTCATCTATGGTAATGGTGTAGGAGCAATTGATGACCCTGCCGCATACGTCCGAGGCGCGCCAAAAAATTCGGTGGGTACCCCGTGGCAAGTTTCCGGTCAGGGTATCTTTGACAGCAATTTGGTCAAAAGAACCATTGCTGTCAATATCCAGCTGATAAAAATAAGTAATATCCGGGTTGTTGCAAGTGGTAGCGGCCAATTCGGAAATAGCGACAGCACCCACAGAACAACTGCCCTGATTCAGGCATAAGGTGCGGTTTTCGCAATTGGAGCCCCAAAAGAGTGGTTGCGCTTTCGCAGTAAAAATACAACCGCAAAAAACAAAAAAAAGAGTAATCAGTAATCGGTTCATAAATAATAAAAAATAAGCAACGGTGTCAGCATAAAGTACTAAACTTAGGTAGATTAGTTTTTGCTCAAATAACGATCTTTTTGGGCTAATAGTGGGGCAATTTAAGCAAAAAGATGGGCAATTTGAGTGAAAAGGAATCAGATAAGATTGATACTTTATTTTGACACCGTTCCTAAGTTACCGTTAAAGTGCAAAAACCGTTCCGATCTCACTTTTTAAAGTCATAAGGCACAAATTTCTGCTTCTGGGTGCCCAACCCCTCTATGCTGAGTTCGACATGATCGCCTGCTTTCAGGTACATTGGCGGCTTCATGCCCAAACCTACGCCTGGTGGCGTACCCGTAGTAATAATATCTCCGGCCTCTAATGTCATTAATTGGGAAAGATAATGTACGATGTAAAACACATCAAAAATCATATTTTGGGTATTGCCTTTTTGCCTAAGTTCGCCATTAACAAAAAGTGACAGGCGGAGGTTGTTGGCATCTGGTATCTCCTCTTTTGTTGCCAGATAAGGCCCGATTGGATTGAAGTCGTCGCAGGATTTACCTTTTGTCCATTGTCCGCCGCGCTCCAACTGGAAAGCACGCTCAGATACATCATGCGAAACACAATACCCTGCAATAAAACCTTCGGCTTCCTCCACACTATTGAGGTACCGGGCATCTTTCCCAATCACCACCCCTAACTCTACTTCCCAATCTGTTTTTTCACTGTCGCGAGGAATCCGAACAGCATCAAACGGGCCGATTACCGTATTGGTACCTTTCAAAAAAACAATCGGTTCTGAAGGAATCGCCATGCCTGACTCGGTTGCATGATCGGAATAATTTAGTCCTATACCAATGACTTTACCTGGTCTTGCCACGCAGGATGCCCACCGTGCCGCATCCGGCACTGCTGACAGGTCAGGTTTTTTTTTCAGCAATGCAGCAAGTTTTTCAAGGCCATTATTTTGAAAAAAATTGTGATTCCAATCTGTAAAATGCGATGAAATATCTTTGCGCTGACCATCTTCATCCAAAATACCGGGTTTTTCATTACCTGGCGCGCCAAAACGAATTAATTTCATAATATTTATTAATTTATACCTAAAGCCAATACACCAAAAAGAAAAAAGCCGGCAGTACCCATTAAGATGGAAGTGCCCAGCGTTTTGGTAAAATCAGGCTCATGCACTTCTATACGCTCTATTTGATCAAAAGGGATAGTCGTCGTCAGGGTATCACCAAATCCCATCAGGAGCCGGGGACTGGTATACAGCAGCACATCATTCCGGCTGTTTTTGCCATCCCGGCGATTCCGAACGATCCCTACTTCTAAGGCTTCTATGTCGGAAAGGCGGCTCAAAAAACCGGTAATTCGCTGGTTTTTCATATCCATTTCAGCCACATACCAAGCTTTAGTTAGCGGATGCGCAGCATCAATGACATAAAATGACAAGGATTCGGTATTGATCTTGTTCAGCCGTGTTTTGGGCATGGAATAACGCTGGTAGTAGATGCAAGAATGTAGCAGCACGCAACAAGCAAGCAAAGCGCCTGATAACAACAGATTTTTATTGGAAAACATAACCTATACTGATAGTTGGTAAAATTACTAATTTTCTCCCCGCATACTGATCATAAAAAAACTGGCCTTGTACAAAGGGCAAATTGGTGGTATTCATTTCAATGCCGATGGGGAGTGACGTTTCAACCAACACCTGATTATGTCGGAATTGCCAACCGGAGTTCAGTAAAGCTCGGAGTGTAGCGCCTTTTGTTTGAAATGTGGGTCTGTTCGGATTGGGAGGGAAATTGAAGTCCGTTGCCGAAAACACGTAATTTCGGCGCGACACCCGAAAGTCGGGCCCAAGGTAAACACCACTTCGATGGCCACTGAGTTTCCCGTGTAGAAAAAATTTCAGACAGCCAGCTATTTCAAAACTGCCAGGCCGAATGGCGCTTTCCTGAAAACGATTCAGGTCACTGCGCATCAAAGTGCCCAACTGAAGCCCGATGCTTTTGTAAGGGCCGACCGGAAGATCAACGCCAAAGAACACAGTAGGGATACGTATTTCGCCCAATTGCGTATTCATCCCGGTAAAAAGCAGCCATTTTCCGGGAGAAATTTCCGAATCATCCATCAGTTTTTTAGTTCTTTGCGCCATTGCACAACTCGCAATGGACAAAAATATCAGTAAAACAGGAATTTTTTGTTTCATAAATATCATTGGAATGTAATGATGGATTATATATGATGAATGATAGTTTTTCAAAACAGTGTCTATGAATCATTTATGTTCACTCCAAACAACAGCAGCGCAAAAATAGCGTTTATTTTGTTTATTTATTCAACACGTCACTATTTTTCTCAAGCCAACACTTTACATCAACAAATTAAAAAAGATTTAGGGGGCTGAGCGTTGGGGGATCGCGTCAAATCAATAAATCAACAAATCCTTAATGCAACGCACCAACATTACCCGCCTGATCATTTTCGGATTAATCAGTATCGTGATTATCTCTTCGATTTGGAGCAGCTTTCGGCAATGCGGGCCCCCCGCTGTAAAAAATATACCCGATGCTAAGACGCAGGAAATAGCGGTAACGTTGCCTGCCTTTCAGCCCGATTCGGCTTATTTATTTGTAAAAAAACAAGTAGCCTTCGGGCCACGGGTACCCAATACGGAAGCCCATCGAAAATGTTCCGCTTGGCTGACTACCGAATTTCGGCGGATGGGGCTCACGGTAATAGAACAAAAATTCACGGTTCCACATTATAAAGGCACCATTTTCAACGCAGTGAATATCATTGGGCAGTATAAACCCGAATTGCCCCGCCGCATACTCTATGCTGCGCATTGGGACAGTCGTTTTGTAGCCGATCAGGATGAAAAAAATCCGAAAGGCCCCGTCATGGGTGCCGACGACGGTGGCAGCGGAGTAGGCATTTTATTGGAGATGGCCCGCTTGCTGCAACAACAACCTGCTGATATAGGCGTAGATTTTATCTTGTTTGACGTAGAAGATCAAGGAAATGATGACGAAAATGCCCCAAATGCCACCGACAGCTGGTGCCTGGGTGCACAATATTGGGCACAACACCTGCACCGTCCGAATTATATGCCCCAATTTGGCATATTGCTGGATATGGTGGGCGGGGCCAATCCAAAATTTGCCAAAGAAGGCATTTCCATGCAGGCCGCTCCCGCCATAGTGGATTTGGTTTGGAAAACAGCCGCTTCGTTGGGGCATAGCAATACTTTCGTCGCCGAAATCGGGCAAGGCATCACCGATGACCACGTATATGTCATCAAATACGCCCGTATTCCCATGATTGATATTATTAATCGCCCCGGCCAAACCAAATCCGGTTTTGTTCCGCACTGGCACACGCAACACGATGATATGACAGCCATTGATAAAAATACCCTGCGCATAGTAGGAGAAACTTGTACCGCCGTGCTGTACAGGATGGCGGCTAAGAAACCGTTTTAAAACCGCTGCTGAATGGGAAAGTGTTGCATTTTTAGGATAGATAAGGAACGAGTAAATATTAAAATAACCTCTTGTGTTGTATAACAATCAGGTATCCTGATTGGACAGCAAAATTAAAAAATTTGTCCAATGGCTAACGAATATCCAATTATCTAAAATTGTTGTACCTTCGCCCTCCAGATAAACGACTACAACCCCCGTTTGTAACCTGATTTGCGTAGTATGCGTAACCTGATCCAATCATTTAGTCAAAAAACAGCAGCAGTTTTTCACTGGATATACGAAAGATTCGCCCCTTTGCGGTATGCGTGGAGTGTGGTTACAGCGCCTGTTCGACGACTTTTTTCCCCTCTTACAAATGCCTGGGTGAGCTGGACGGCTCCTGCCCGCGAACGTTGGGCAGGGTTTAAGCAGCACTATCCTGTACCCGGAGGTATACTTAGTTGGACGGGTACATTGCTCAAATGGGGCTTTTATTTTTTATTGTTCCTCGTTTTTTGCGTTTGGATCGGCGCATTTGGCTACCTGCCTTCCCGCAACGAACTAAAAAATATTGAAACCGCCAATTCCACTGAAATTTATACGGCTGACACCGTACTTATTGGAAAATATTTTATCGAAAACCGTACAGCAGTTACCCTCGACAATATTTCTCCGCACATTGTCAATGCGCTTATTGCCACGGAAGATCGGCGTTTCCTCGAACACAGCGGTATTGACCTGATGAGCTGGTTACGGATATTAAAAGGCGTGATGAAAAAAGAAAATCTGGGCGGCGGCTCTACCCTTAGCCAGCAATTAGCCAAAAATCTCTACCCCCGCGAGCAGTATTTTTATTGTAAAATTTTCGAATACACCCTCCGCATACCATTTGTCAGTGGGGCATTGAGCCTTTTAGTAAGCAAAATAAAAGAAAATTTTATTTCTATCCGGTTAGAAAAAGTCTATGACAAACAGGAATTGTTGAGTTTATACCTGAATACTGTACCTTTTGGCGATATTTTTGGCATCAGCGTAGCTTCGCGGCAGTTCTACAATAAAAAACCCAAAGACCTGACACCCGATCAGGCAGCCATGTTGGTGGGTATGCTGAAGGCTACCACCTATTACAACCCTGTTCGCAACCCCGAATCCGCTATGAAACGCCGCAATTTAGTACTCCGGCAAATGCTTCGAAACGGGCATTTGACCGAAAAAGAGTGCGAAGACTTCAGCAAAAAACCACTTGGCGCAAAACGATACAGTGTAGACAGTAATAATGACGGGCCTGGTACTTATTTCCGCGAGTATTTGCGCACCGACATCATGCCAAAATTACTCAAAAATGCACCAAAGATAGATGGAAGCAGCTATAACCTGTATCGCGACGGATTGAAAATATATACCACCTTGCACAGCAAAATGCAGCAATACGGTGAAGAAGCAGTAGCCAAACATTTGCAAAGCCTTCAAAAACAGTTTGACCAACACTGGAAAAGCTACAAAAAAGAAAAACCCTGGGGTGATGATAAATGGATCACGCAGCAGGTGCATAACAGCGATCGCTGGGCAGCCTTAAAAGAAGCAGGTCTGAGTGATGTAGCAGCCATTCAAGCCTTTGAAAAACCAGCCAGAATGACCATTTTCAATTGGCGGGGTGCTGACCAGCAAACAGATACTACCATGACACCGATTGATAGTGTCCGCTATTATTTCTGCCTGCTCAATTGCGGATTTATGGCAATGGATCACCGCAATGGATATGTACGGGCATGGGTAGGCGGCACCAATTTTAAGTATTTCAAATTTGATCACATAAAAAGCACTCGTCAGGTAGGCTCCACCTTCAAACCCATTGTCTATTCGGCAGCGTTGAAAGACAGTATCAAGCCTTGTACATACTTCCCTAATCAAATTAAAAAAATAATAGATTGGGAGCCGCACAACTCCGATGAACGCTATGGCGGGTGGTATACCATGACGGGCGGCCTTACCAAATCAGTCAATGTCATTGCCGCACAGGTGATTGAAAAAGTAGGTATCCAAAAAACCATAGATTTGGCGCGTCAAATGGGGGTTACTTCTCAGTTGCCCCGCGAATTTGGTATCAGCCTCGGCGCCGCTGACATATCGCTGTATGATATGATGAAAGTGTATGGTACCATAGCCAATCAGGGCAAACGCCCTGAACCCGTTGTGGTATTGAAAGTCGTCAATCGCAACGGCGAAGTTATTTACGACTACAAAAAAGCCTTAGGTGAAAATCCGCGTCTGGGAGCTTATGAACAGGCGCTAAGCCCAGTTCAGGCCGGAGTTATGACCAAAATGCTTCAGAACGTGGTGCAGCAGGGTACTGCCAGACGGATGTACCAGGCATTTCCTTTAGCTGATTTTGCCGGAAAAACAGGTACGACCCAAAACAATTCCGATGGGTGGTTCATTTGTTTCAACCCCCAATTGGTGTGCGGTGCATGGGTGGGCGGCCCCAGCCCTGCCGTACGTTTTCGTTCCATGACACTGGGGCAAGGTTCCGCAATGGCTTTGCCCATTGTATCGGATTTTTGGTTTAGAATGTCGAAAAATGCCAAATTGGGTAAATTACTGTACGAAAAATTTCCGGAATTTAAGCCGGAGGTACTCAATCAATTGGGCTGCATCAACTGGATAGGCATCAAACCGGATTCCTTCCTCGGCCTCATGCAGGACTCTGTTTTCCGGGATTCTGTCTATGCCAAATGGCGCAAACCTAAGGAAGAAGAACCCAACAGCGATGAAGAAGGCGGCATACCGGAAAAAGAATCGGAACCTTTGGAAAACGGAGAAAGAAGGGGTATTATCAAAAAAATCTTTGGATTCAGAAAAAAGGATAATGCTAACGATAACGACAAGAAAAACGATAAAAAAGACGCGAAAAAAGATAAGAAAAAAGAGGAGTGAGACAGGAGATAACCAATAGACATTGTCTAATATTGATGTTTTTTAGTTTCCAGCCGTACACTTTTCTTTTCCAACGCGAATCCTTGTAATTTTGATTGGTAAGTGCATGACACCACGGGCAAACATCCAACCGTAACCAGTAACCACACATTCAATTTGTTACCTACAGAAAAAAAAATCATTAAACATGTTGCCATTGCCGGAAATATCGGAGCGGGCAAAACAACTTTGTGTGAACTATTAGCCCGTCATTTTGGCTGGGAGGTACACTATGAAGATACGGAAAGCAACCCGTATCTTTCTGATTTTTATATGGACATGAAACGTTGGTCGTTCAACCTGCAGGTTTTTTTTCTGTCAAGTCGCTACCAGCAGGTACAAAATATTTTAAAGGGTAGTCGCACGGTAATTCAGGATCGAACCATTTATGAAGATGCCTATATATTTGCGCCCAATCTGGCGGATATGGGATTGATGGAACGCCGCGATTTTGAGAACTATCTTACCCTTTTTCAGTCTATTGTCTCCTCCGTTCAGGCACCTGATCTGCTGATTTATCTGAAGGCCAGCATTCCTACACTGGTAGAACACATTCAGATGAGAGGGCGCGACTACGAGGGGAGTATTAGCATTGATTACCTGAAACGCCTCAATGACCGGTATGAAAGCTGGATCAACAGCTACCAAAATGGCCGATTATTGGTCATCAACGTAGACCAATTAGATTTTTTTAACAACAAAGAACACGCTGGCAAAATAGTAGAAACCGTTCAGGCGGAACTACACGGGTTATTTTAGTTTAAAATCATTGTGAAAAAAAAATCTACCTATATTTATGCCGTCGTCAGCGTCGCTTTGGTGCTGTTCATTCTCGGTTTTTTTGCCCTGACAGTGGTGCACACCGACAAATTGATGACCCTGTTCAAAGAAAGGGTAGATATTTGGTTGGAATTAAAGCCGGATGTTTCGCGCAGCGAAGCAGACCGATTGGTGACAGCATTGAAAAAACGTACTTTTGTAAAAAGCAGCAGTGTATCTTTCATTACACGGGAAGAAGCCGCTGCAACGCTCCGGGAAGACCTTGGTAATGATAATATTCCGGCAGATATTCCCGATCTCTTGCGGGATATTGTGCGCTTCAATGTTCAGGCAAATTTTTTTAGTCAGGATAGCCTGAAAATGCTACGCGATGAATTTCGCCGTGATTCAGCAGTATCCGAACTGTACTTTGAAGCGGCCAATACTGCTAATGTGAGCAAAAATATCAAAAATTTGGGCTGGATTACCTTGTTTATGAGCGTCCTGTTAATTTTTGCAGCCATTACACTGATTCATAATACCATCCGATTAGCGCTTTACACCAATCGTTTTTTGATAAAAAACCAAGAGCTGGTAGGAGCATCCTGGTCTTTTATCAGCTGGCCCTACCTGCAACGAGGGCTGCTCAATGGCTTGCTGAGCGCACTCTTAGCCATTATATTATTGTGCATTGGCCTTTGGCAAAGCCAAAGACTGATGCCCGAACTGCGTGATCTCAGTGACTGGTGGAGTGTCGGGCTGGTTTATCTCGGCCTTGTTGTCTTAGGTATACTTATATCAGGATTGAGTACCTGGATGGTGGTACGTCGTTTTCTGAGGATGAGAATAGATGACCTGTATTAATCCTTTATGCTGCCTCCTGCAACATACGGTTACCAAAAGCAAGCAATACGAGTACTAAAAAAGCGAGGATAATCATAGCAATGAAGATGAATAAAAAGTGATAAAAGAATATGGTGGATAACACCAAAATGAAAGGGACGTTATAAAGTTAGTTCCTAATTCGTTCGTAATAATTATACTACAAAAACGAAGCCAATTTTCTTTTCGTTTCCCAAAGTATGTATTTTTTGTCAATGATTTGCAAAATTTTCTTAAAAAATATACAAATGCTTTTATTATAAATGTAAATGCAATTTTGTTCGCACCTGCGCTATTGGTACTTTAGGAACGTAGCGATCGATCTTATTGTTAACATACCCCCTTAAACACCCTTTGAAAATTTTAGACTCCTTGATCGTTTTAATGCTATTTTGACAGTTAATTTTGTTTTTACTGCAAAAAAGACAGTTTTTCTAATTAAAACCTGCCATTTTTCACAAAATTTGCCATTTTTTTCAATAATGGAAATAAATTTGCAGTAGTTAGATTTTATGAGCATAAGCAAAATTGTTGTTTTAAGGCATTGATTGTCAATGATTATTTTTATCAAAAATCCTTGTGTTTATGGGGTCTATTGAGACACAAGACTTGAGACACAAGACTTGAGATACAAGACTTGAGATACAAGACACAAGACTTGAGACACAAGACACAAGACACAAGACACAAGACTTGAGATACAAGACACAAGACTTGAGACACAAGACACAAGACTTGAGACCCAAGACTTGAGACCCAAGACTTGAGACACAAGACTTGAGACACAAGACTTGAGACACAAGACTTGAGACACAAGACACAAGACACAAGATTTGAGACACAAGACACAAGACTTGAGACACAAGACACAAGACTTGAAACCTCCTATATCATCGGGCAGGCACATGAAAATTTATAAGCCAATAAAACATTTTTAAAAACAATATTTTTAGATAAGGTTGTTTGATCAAAATAAAATATTTTTCAAAATATAAAAAATCCATTTTTCAAAATCACTGATTTAGTTTCTATCATTGAATCCAGATTTTAAGGAAAGCAGCAAAAAACGTCGAAAAACGAGTAAAAATCTCAAGTTTTGATGCGTCTGGCCTTCCCTAAACCCACCAAACCTTTTGATTGACGATTGATGATTTTTGATGTATCCCCACACCTAAACCTCTAAACCCCTAACCCACCTCAACAATTATGACTTACGATAATTTCACGATAAAAGCACAGGAAGCGATTCTGCAAGCCCAACAGATCGCTGCCAGTTACGAACAACAGTCGGTAGATACGGCACACCTCATAAAAGGCTTATTAAAAGTAGATGACTCTGTCACAGACTTTCTGCTTAAAAAAGCGGGTGTCAATATGGGCCGCTTGGAAAGCGATCTTGATAAATTGGTGTGGGAAACACCAAAAGTACAGGGCAGTGATAAACAATTCCTGACCAATGATGCCAACAAAGCCGTAGCCGCTGCCAAAACCCTGCTGAAAGAATTTGGCGACGAATATATTTCGGTAGAACTGCTACTGCTGGGTGTGTCAAAAGGCGCAGACAAAGCAGCCCGACTGCTGCGTGAAAACGGAGCGACCTTCGATAACCTCGCTGTTGCCGTACGTGAATTGCGCAAAGGCAGAAAAGTGACCGACCAAACCACAGACAATGTATACAATGCGCTTCAAAAATTTGCCATTAACCTGACGGAATTGGCGGAAAACGGTAAATTGGATCCCGTGATTGGTCGCGATGAAGAAATCCGGCGCGTATTACATATCCTGAGCCGTAGGAAAAAGAACAACCCGGTGGTCATCGGCGACCCCGGTGTCGGTAAGACCGCCATTGTGGAGGGCATCGCCTGGCGCATAGTGCGACAGGATATACCGGAAACATTAGCCGGAAAGAAAATATTCTCTTTAGATATGGCTGCTCTGATTGCCGGAGCCAAATACAAAGGCGAATTTGAAGAGCGCCTTAAAGCCGTCATAAAAGAAGTGGTAGAGAGCAATGAACAAGTCATCCTTTTTATTGATGAAATCCATACGTTGGTTGGGGCTGGTGGCGGGCAGGGAGCCATGGATGCCGCCAACATCCTGAAACCGGCACTGGCACGCGGCGAACTTCGCACCATTGGCGCTACCACCCTTGATGAATACCAAAAATATTTTGAAAGCGACAAGGCGCTCGAACGCCGTTTTCAAGCTGTTTACGTGGATGAACCTTCCATCGAAGATACCATTTCCATCCTGCGCGGTATCCGCGAGAAATACGAAAACTACCACAAAGTACAGATTCTCGACGATGCCCTCATCAGCGCTGCCGAATTGAGCCACCGATACATCAGCGAGCGAAAATTGCCGGATAAAGCCATTGACCTCATTGACGAAGCCGCCGCAAAACTGCGCCTCGAATTAGATTCCGTACCGGAAGAAGTAGATAAATTGGATCGCCAAATGCGCCAGCTCGAAATTGAGCGGGAAGCCATCAAACGCGAAAAAGATGAGCGCAAATTAGATAGTCTCAATAAACAGATTCAGGAGTTGCGCGAAAAATTGGACAGCCTGCGCGCCCGCTGGACTTCTGAAAAAGAAATCGTAGAAGCCATTCAGAATTGCCTCCAAAAATTAGAAGAGTATCAGATTCAGTACCAACGCGCCGAGCGGGAAGGCAACCTCGAAGCAGCTTCCCGTATCAAGTACCAAGAGATTCCGGCACAACAAGCTATGTTGAAAGCCGCCGAAGACAAACTCTCGCAGCTGTCACCGGAAAACCGCATGACCACCCAAACCGTCACCGCCAATGATATAGCAGAGGTGGTGTCACGCTGGACGGGTATCCCGCTTGCCAAAATGATGCGTGGGGAAAAAGAGCGCCTGCTGCACTTAGAAAAAGAACTGCACCAACGCGTGATCGGGCAGGACGAAGCGGTAGTGGCTGTGAGTGACGCCATTCGCCGCAATCGGGCCGGATTGAGCGACCCGGATAAACCCATCGGTTCTTTTATTTTTTGCGGCCCAACGGGCGTGGGCAAAACCGAATTGGCAAAAGCCTTAGCCGATGTATTATTTGATGACGAAAAAGCCATTACGCGCATTGATATGAGCGAATACCAGGAGAAACACAGCGTATCCCGATTGGTAGGCGCTCCTCCCGGTTATGTCGGCTACGATGAAGGCGGACAGTTGACGGAGGCGGTGCGCCGCCGCCCCTACAGTATTGTCCTGCTTGATGAAATTGAAAAAGCGCACCCCGATACGTTTAATATCTTGTTACAGGTATTAGATGACGGCCGCCTGACCGACAATAAAGGACGAACGGCTAATTTTAAAAATACGATCATCATTATGACCTCCAACATAGCGAGCGACCGCATCATGGAGACGTTTGAGGATTTTGATGAAATACCGGAAAAACGCCAGCACGAAGTATTTGAAACTGCCAAATCGGAAGTAATGGATGCACTGAAGACCAACCTGCGCCCGGAATTTCTGAACCGAATTGACGAAGTGGTGGTGTTCCATCCGTTGCAAAAAAATCAGATCGGCCAGATTCTGGATATTTTGATGAAAGAGGTGCGGGAGATGTTATCAAGGCAGGAATTGAAATTGGAAATCACCAAAGAAGCCGGAAAAATCCTGATTGATCGCGGATTTGACCCTCAGTTTGGTGCTCGTCCACTCAAGCGCACCCTCCAGCGGGAACTCATTAATGAATTGGCAAAATACGTATTGGCCAATGAATATGTAAAAGGCGATACTGTGATGATTGATGCAGATGGTGCAGGTCTGTTATTTGGCCGAAAATCTATGATGGATGGCAAAGAAGTGGTGACGAAAAAATTGCCAGAAGTATAAACTAACAGTTGGGCAGCCCCCCGATTTTGCTGATGGCGGGCTGCCTGACTTTTTTGACGCGGACTGCTAACTACTTTTTTATGCGCGAGACCAAATTTATAGAACAAAACAAGGAAAAATGGGCGGAATTTGAGGAAATGCTCAAAGAGGGACGCCCGGAGCCGGAGCGATTGAACGAATTATTTGTGCAGATCACCGACGATCTTTCTTATGCCCGGACATTTTACCCCAACCGCTCCGTGCGAATGTTTCTCAATCGTATGGCGCAATGGGTGTTCTTAAATGTTTATCGGGGACGCCAGTTTCCGGTGGAGCGATTCAGGCGTTTTTGGAGCAATGATTTACCAAAAGCCCTTTGGGAATCGCGCAGTGTGTTGTTTTTGTCTTTTTGTCTTTTCGCACTTGCTTTTGGCATTGGTGTAGTTTCCAGTATGATTGACCCCGATTTTGCCCGGATTATCCTCGGAGAGGAGTATATCAATATGACCTTGCAAAATATTGAAAATGGTGATCCGATGAAAGTCTATAAAAACAGCGGGCCATTTGGAATGACCGTGGGTATTGCGCTCAACAACCTGTTTGTGGCGCTCCGAACGGCTATTTTTGGGGTATTGGCTTCTGTCGGTACGGTGTTTATATTGCTGTACAATGGCATAATGGTAGGGGCGTTTCAGTATTTTTTTATCGAACACGGGGTTTTTTGGCAGTCTTTTCTCACGATCTGGATTCATGGTACCTTAGAAATCAGCGCTATTATTATTGCTGGTGCTGCCGGATTGGTAGCGGGTTCAGGGTTGTTGTTTCCCGGCACATATACCCGTATTCAGGCATTTCAATTGTCGGTTCGGCGCGGTTTGAAGATATTTCTCGGCATCGTACCAGTCGTTATCCTCGCCGCCATTTTTGAAGGATTTCTAACACGGTATACAGAAACACCTCCGGCCATTCGGGCCGCTTTTATCCTCTTGTCATTGGCTTTTGTGCTGTGGTATTATGTATGGTACCCCCGGCACAAGGCCCGCACTGGCACGTTTTCAAAAAATACGATTGAACGCGAATTACCGCCTACTCAGGAGCAGGGTATTAACTTTTCAGCCATCAAATCTTCCGGTGAAGTGATCTCCGAAATATTTGCCTTCTTACATCGGCATTCCAAACTGACGTGGATGGGCATTACGGGTGCCGCAGCATTTTTTTCTGCCTGGGTTTTTATTTTTTCTAACAAAAAACCTTACGAGGTATTCGACTTTTCTCACGAAATATCCGGTGTTTGGGCGGGCACTCCCGCTTTTTTTAGCCAAGACACCGCCCCATTCTTGTTGATGGTACAGCTGCTGATCTTAACCCTGCTGTCCACAGGTGCTTTTCGGGCATTACAACAGGAAATACCCGAACAGGCACAATTAGATTCCTCGTCGAGGGATGGCGTTATGGCAGCTGGGGTACTGCTCCTGCCTGCTTCGCTGTTTATCCTGCTTTTTCGGGTAGAAACAGGTGCGATTGTCTGGCCACTTGCGATTATAGCCACGCCTTTTTTATCCCTGTGGGCGGCCGTGATCTGGTTTGAGACCCGTCAGCCTCTCAAGGCTTTAAGCCGTGCATTCTCCCTGTTTCGTAGGGATCAATGCTTAGGTTTGGGTTTTCTTACGATCAATTTAGGGCTGTCATTCCTCTTTGCATTGGGTTCTCCCATCTGGCGCATGGTGCTTGAGTTTTTTAGCTGGTTGGTTCCGACGGGTGGCAACAATATCTCCAATTACAGCGCCATTATAACCACCGCCGCCGCTGCTGTAGTGTTGTATTTTATTTATCTCATGAACCTTTTGGCGGGGGGATTAATCTATTTTTCCAACCGCGAAATCACGGATGCGTCCTCTTTGCACCGGGGTATTGAAAAGGTCGGGACAACGCAAAGAATCAGGGGCTTGGCGAAAGAGTGAGCAAGACTTCAAGACATCAAGACTTCAGACACAAGACTTCAGACTTCAGACACAGGACATGAGACACAAGAGATCAGACACAAGACTTCAGACATCAGACTTCAGACACAGGACATGAGACACAAGAGATCAGACACAAGACTTCAGAGATCAGACACAGGACATTAGACATAAGACACAAGACTTCAGACACAGGACACAAGACACAGGACAAAAGAGACAAGACTTCAGACACAAGACTTCAGACATAAGACACAAGACTTCAGACACAAGACTTCAGACACAAGACTTCAGACACAAGACTTCAGGCACAGGACTTTAGACACAGGACTTTAGGGGGTAGTCAAAAAACGATTTTGTCTTTATTTAATTTATTCATTATCATTTTTTAAAATACTTTCTGTCTGCGGATTTAAGTGGCGTGTCAACTATCTGACGGTTGATTTATTAAAGATTTTACAATACCTTCCGCAAGTCCAAAATGCGTACTGGAGGACAGGTGTGCCCGATGCAAGGTATTTCCTAATTGGCAAGCAGCAAAAACGTGGTAGTGCCCGGCAGCATCGCGCTGACAGTGTACGCCCAAGGGCATTTGGCAGCCGCCGTTTAGGAGTTGCAGCACGCGGCGTTCTACATTGGTAGCAGCGGCCACTGCTGAATGATGGATGTTTTTCAGAATCAACCGGGTAGCAGTGTCGTCGCGTAAAGTTTGCCAGGCCAGTACTCCCTGTGCTGGTGCCGGCACAAACTCTCTTGGATTTAGCGCTATCAGTTTCAGGTCAGCAATATTTAAGGCTAACCTGCTGACTCCGGCGGCGGCCAAAAAAATGGCATCAAAATCACCTGTTCTCAATTTTTCCAACCGAGTCGGAACATTCCCCCTAATATCTTTTACCTGCACATCCGGGCGAAAATCAAGCAGTTGGGCTTTGCGTCGGGATGCAGAAGTGCCCACCACCGCGCCTGGTCGGAGCTGGAAAATTCGGCCTTTTTCCACTGCATCGGGCCGAATCAGGAGCCAGTCTGCCGGGTCATCGCGGTAGGAGACTGCTGTAATGACCAATCCCTCCGGTTGTGCAGTGGGAAGGTCTTTCATAGAATGCACGGCCAAATCAACTTGACCGGCCAACAAGGCATCCTCTATTTCTTTGGTAAAAAAACCTTTGCCCTCCATTTTATCAAAACCGAGGTGTTGTATCTGGTCTCCTTTGGTTTTGATAATAACCAACTCGCTTTCCACGCCGATACGCGCCAGTTCAGATTGGGTAAAATGTGCCTGCCAAAGTGCTAATTTGCTGCCGCGTGTGCCGATCCTGAGCATTTAAATAATGAAGGTAATGATATATAATGGATTACTTGTTCCTTAGGAACGGGTAAATAATAACTTGATAGGTTTAGGTAGGTTATTTTTTGTTCAAACAATTATCTTTTTGGGCGAATAGTGGTGCTATTTAAATAAAAAGATGGGCAGTTTGGGCGTAAAGGAATCACATCAAATTATTAAGTTATTGTTTACCCATTCCTTAGACAGCACAAAGGTACTTCTTTATGAGGAAAACCCGAATTAATTCCTATTCATTCGCCGTCCAAACCCGAATCAGGTTTTTATAACAAATTTTTTGAATATCTTCATCGGAATATCCGCGATGAATCAGTTCGGCCAAAAGGTTGGGATACATACTCACATCTGCTAAATCGGGGGGCAAGGCAATACCCACTCCGTCAAAATCACTGCCCAAGCCTACGTGATCAATACCGGCTACCCGCACAATGCGGTCAATATGATTCGCCACTTCGCGTACAGAAAGGAAAATAGGCGCTCCAGTTTTTTTTGCGTAGTCTTTCATAAATTGTTCGGGCTTTGGGCCAAAATCCGCTATCTTTTTCTTCGCCATTTCTTTTTCTGCCTGTTGCCACGCATCGCGGCTTTTCCCGTCTAAAAAATACATACTAAAAGGTACCTGCACGACACCGCTGGTGGCTGCAATCCGTTTTATCAGGGTATCCGATAAATTGCGCTGAAAGCCTGGAGTAAAATTCCGGCAGGCCGAGTGAGAGGCCACTAAAGGTTTTCGTGCAGTTTCCAACACATCTGAAATGGCTGCATCTGACAGGTGACTGACATCCACCATGATGCCTACGCGGTTCATCTCCCGAACAACGTCGCGGCCAAAATCGCTCAGGCCGCCGTTGGTATTGAGCGTATCATAAGAAGAATCACTGATCTGATTGTCGAGGGCGTGGGTCAATGTAACGTACCGAATACCCCGCTGATGAAAATAGGCGACATCCGCTATTTTTTCGATAGGAGAACCGTTTTCCATGCCCATTGGCAAAGAAATGATCCCTTTTTTAAAATTATTTTCCACATCAGCCGCGTGCATGGCTAATGAAAATTGCGCCGGATAATCTTTTGCCACCGCATAAACAACATCAATCAGCGAATCTGCCACCTGACGGCTTCGCCCTTTTTCTAATTGATATCTGGAGGGGATATAAATAGACATAAATGCGCCAGACAATCCGCCTTGTTTAGCGCGGACAAAATCGAAATCACCTTCCGGATTTTTAAGGGACCAAGCGGTATAACCCGGCTTAAACCACTTCTTTCTTTCTACCAAATGCCACGGAAAGTCAATGTGTGTATCCACAATCGGTGTGGTTTTGAGCAGTTTTTTCGCGTGGCGCAAATCGGCGGGTTTAATATTTTTGTTGGATGCACAGGCCCCGAAAAAGAGTAGCATAATCAGCAAAAAAATATGGTGTGACATAGTAGCGGTATTTTATTGTATTTTTTTAATTAATTCATTATCAACCACTTATACAGTTTTTTTCGGCCAGCAATTTATAATTTGGCTTTTTACCCTGCGGTCGTTGTATCAGTGTGAACGCGGACAACCCGGATTTGGCAGGTTTTCGCTGTTTTTTTTACGGATTGCTGTATCATCTCCGACTTGATCTGATTTGTTATATTTCCGAATGAGAAATTGCTATTTTCCGGCTATTTACGTAGTTATCAGTGTGATTTCCTGATGATTTATGGATTTAGGTTCCCAAGTGATTCACGTATCCCAACGGGCGTGAAGGAGGAAATATTTTTTTGTTCAATCAGGGGGTACATAGCTTTGTACAAGTTCCTGAACGTATATACCACGTAATGATCCGCAGGAAAACAAAGTCCGGTGGTGTTACAATTCTTACCCATGACACAAAGGTAATCGTTTTGACAAAAAAAACATCAATTTATCCTGCACCATCCCCAAACTTGGTTAATAAAACTATAAAAGCATTTTTTTGTTAAAATATGGATATTGAAATAGCGTTTTAATATATAATAACAAAAAATGCTATTTCAACTAATTTATGGTACCACTATTTTCCAGGTTTTTCTCCTCCCAAATCACTGTATATGTTATCTTTGTGCTGATATTCGTATTTTGTTCACCTTTATCGGGCCAACGCTACTTGACGGCAGCGGGTTTCAGGATTGATCGGGGGATCAATCTCACTGTTCAACAATACATTACCAAGGGTTGGACCGTAGAAGGTATTTTGCATACTTCATTGAGTTCAGATGACCTGGGGCTGACATTATTGGCTGAAAAACACCAAAAAATCATCGTTCGTGGTTTCAATGTGTATGCTGGAGCGGGTTTTCACTACTATTCCCGAAGCGGCGACGATAAAAGCAGCACCAATGACATAGTGAACAATGTGGTAGGGTTGAGCGGCATTGCGGGTGCTGAACTTTCTATCGGGCGGCTGAATCTTTCGGTGGATTTAAAGCCTGATATTCATTTCAATGCAGTAGATGCCTTTGAATGGAATGGTCCTGCCGTATCTGTACGATATATTATTATCAAACGCAGACGCAAAGGAATAGATGATTGGGATGTGTGGGATAAATTTAAACGCAAGGAAAAAAAGAAAAAACCTTTTTGGAAATCATAAGTGGGTATTTAGACTTCAGACTTCAGACTTCAGACACAAGACTTCAGACTTCAGACACAAGACTTCAGACTTCAGACACAAGACTTCAGACTTCAGACACAAGACTTCAGACTTCAGACACAAGACACAAGACTTCAGACACAAGACTTCAGAC
>Ga0209181_10000150_pt1 | contig 123894 bp, 102 predicted proteins | sample MAT05_FD_187208 | JGI IMG/M metagenome (GOLD analysis project Ga0209181, IMG submission 187208) | Freshwater microbial communities from Lake Fryxell liftoff mats and glacier meltwater in Antarctica - MAT-05 (SPAdes) (version 2) | ecosystem: Environmental > Aquatic > Freshwater > Ice > Liftoff...
TGTATCTGCGGAAAGCCACCCGTTGGTCATCGTTGTCAAAAACTTCATTGTTGGTATTGGTAAAAATCAGGAGTGTGTATTTTTTTAAATTATCTGGTGTAAAAACTGCGGCATCTTCGGAAACATCTACTGTAAATTTATTATCTATAGACAGCGCCTGTATGCAGGCAACGGTAGCTGGGATATTTTCATGTACATATCCTTTACCATTTTTGGTGTAAACGAGCACGTGACTTTTTTTTAAGGGGTTCGCCGAAGTTAACAAAGCAAAAGAAGGATAACCATAAGGATCATCCAAACCATAATTTTTATTGGCGTTTAATTCCACCATTTCATTAGGGGCAACCGAAATTTTCGGCAAATAAGAAAATCCTAATGCGGCAGCGATTGAAAATATACAAACGATCCCCAAGCAGGTGTAAATGATTTTTTTCATATAGCGAATATTAAGAAGCAGGACTAAATTAAGGTTATTTATTTGGCCTTTAGTCTAGATTTACGCCAACGTTTGCGTAAATATAATTTAACAACACTCTAACTTATCTACAAAATCTCTATATTTATTGGGCAAAAAACAAGCTAATAAACACACGTGATTTATTATTTGGAAGGAGCACCTAACAAACGATTGTATATTTTACCAAACCTTCACTTTTAACCAAAACGCTGTATGAAAAAAAACGCAAAGACTTTCCAGGTCCTTAAGGGAAGCAGGTTACGCTATGCATTCCTTTTCGTGTTATTCGGTTTTTTTACGATGACACTCCCGGCCCGAAATCCGAACACCCGGACAAATTCAGAAAATTACACACCCCCCATTACAGTCACCGGCACCGTAACCGATTCAAAAAACCTTCCTTTGGAAGGGGTAAGTGTATTTGTAAAAGGTACAAGAAAAGGGGTAGTCACCAACGCCCAGGGAGCTTTTACAATAAAGGATGTTCCTGAAAACAGTAAACTGGTTTTTACCTTCACTGGTTATTCCACTATCGAAGCCTCCGTCATTGTGGGACAGCCTGTAAAGGTGTCCTTAACCGAAGAAGTTTCCGGGTTAAATGATGTAGTAGTGGTAGGATATGGTACACAAAAGAAAAAGGATTTGACGGGTGCTATTTCTCAGGTGAAAGCCACTCAGTTAGAGAATGAAAATCCAAGATCTGTGCAGGATATGCTACGGGGAAATGCTCCCGGATTAGATGTTGGTTTTGATCCCAGTACGAAAGGCCAAAGCGGGGGCTTCCAAATCAGAGGGCAGGGTACCTTAACAGCCAGCTCAAGTCCGTTGATCGTACTGGATGGGGTAATTTATCCCGGAACGCTAGCTAGTATTAATCCCAATGATATTGCTACGGTGGATATATTAAAAGATGCCAGTTCAGCCGCGGTATTTGGAGCAAGATCTGCTAACGGTGTAATATTGATTTCTACTAAAAAAGGAAAAGGCGGTAAACCCGTCATCACGGTTAACAGTAATCTTGCCATGAACAAACTGGTAAATCAACCTCACCTATTAAACGCGGAAGAATTTTTACAATTTCGTTCAGCCGCTTTATGGGCTAAAGCCAGTTTTGATTCTACCACTAAACCAGGCATCAAGCATATATATACCGACCCTACCAAATTGCCTTCAGATTTTACGCTGGCACAATGGCTGGCATTGGATGGATCTACCGGCCTCGATCCTACCAATGTATGGTTTCAACGTAATTTGTTTAAACCGATTGAACTGGCCAATTATAAGGCAGGAAAATCAGTTGACTGGGAAAAAGAAATCTATAATGAAAATGCCTTGCAGCATGATCATACCGTAAGTATTGCACAGCGTAAGGAGGACGTTAACTACTATCTTTCTCTAGGCTATTTAACCAACGAAGGTTTAACGGTTGGTGATAAGTATAAAACCTTCCGTACCCGGTTTAATTTAGAAGCGAAAGCCACTGAATTTTTAACGATTGGATTAAATTTCCAGTACTCTAACAGGGATGAAAGCACGGTACCTGTTCGGTTTGGAGATATTGCCTCCACTACACCATGGGGTTCCTTTTACGCTGCCGATGGCGTAACGGTAAGACAAAGCCCCAATGACGACCCAGGTTCTAACACCCACCCGTTTTTAGACCAGGCCTTTACCAAACGTTTGTATAAATACGACGACTTTTTTGCAACGATCTTTGCCAAAGGAAAGTTACCATTTGGTTTCTCTTACCAGGTAAACTTTTCCCCCAGGTACGAAGTATTGCGGGAATACCAGCACCTGTCTGCTAAAAAACCAGATATCATAACGAGAAGAGGAGTTGCAAACAGACGGAATCAAACCATTTATTCATGGCAATTGGATAATATTTTACGCTGGAATAAAACATTTGGCAAACATGCTATCGAAGCTACCTTCCTGGTGAACGCAGAAAAATTCCAATCCTGGAACACCAATATCCAGGCTGAGAATTTTCTGCCCAACGACAATTTAGGATACAACGGTATTCAGTTTGGCACCCTGCCACCTATTGTTAATAGTGATGACCAGTATGAAACAGGCGATGCCTTAATGGCGAGGGTTGCTTATAATTATAACCAACGTTTCTTTTTAACCGCCACTGCCCGCAGAGACGGTTATTCGGCATTTGGTCAACTAAACCCAAGAGCGACTTTCCCTTCCGTGGGATTGGCATGGGCTCTTAGCGATGAGAAGTTTTTAAAAGGTACTTCAGGCTGGTTGGATTATGCTAAACTCAGGGTTTCGTATGGTGAAAACGGGAACAGGCAAATTGGTCGCTATGCGGCTTTGTCTAATTTGAATGCGGGAACGTATGTATTTGTAACGCCCGGGGGAGCAACCTACAACACATCCTATGTGGCCGGAAGTAATTTATCAAATCCTGATTTGAGATGGGAAAGAAACAGTTCCCTGAATTTTGGTTTGGATTATTCTATAGTCAAGGGTAAAGTAAGTGGTTCATTTGATATTTATCAACGCACTACCAAAGATTTGCTGGTGAATCGCTCATTACCGACCGTTACCGGATTTAGTAGTATTTTGGTAAACCTTGGTGAAGTGCAAAACAAAGGATTTGAAATGAGTGTAAACACCGTAAACGTGCGAAAAAGGAATTTTACCTGGAATACCACTGTCGGCATTTGGACTAACAGAAACAAAATTATCCATTTGTACGGAGCTACCCCTGATTATGATCCGGTAACAGGCAAGGTGATTGGCAGTTCAGAAAAAAACGATATCGTTAATAACTGGTTTATAGGCAAGTCAATTAGTGCAGTCTTCGATTATCCCATACAGGGTGTTTGGCAAACTGCAGATGTAGCCCTGGCAAAATCATTCGGATTTCAACCTGGTGATATGCGTTTGAAGGATGGAAATGGAGATGGTAAAATTACAATTGCAGATAAGGAATTTATTGGTGATCGTGCTCCTAAATATTCATGGAACCTGCGGAATGAATTTAAAATTTATCGGAATTTCGATTTCTCTTTCGTGCTTTACGCCAGGATGGGGCAGCTATCCACCTTTAACGAAGCAACCAATGGAGCCAGGAACAATAGTGATAACGTTTTCTATGATCGGGTTAACTTCTATGAAGTACCCTACTGGACCCCTTCAAATCCTTCTAACGAATATGGGAAACTTGGATCTACCCGGGGCGGCGGTGTTACCTGGAACGTGTATAAAAAATCTTCCTTTGTAAGGTTAAGCAATATTAGTCTTGCATACACCATTCCGGCGGCGGTTACGCAAAAATGGAAGTTAGGAGCCTTGAAATTTTATACCAACATCGTAAACGCAGCAGTCTTTTCAAACTGGAATTACTTCGACCCTGAGTTTCACGGAGCAGACGGACGCTCAAACATTACTCCAACACCCATTACCTATAATTTTGGAGTAAACCTGACATTATAAGACAACTGTTAAAATAATTAATACATGAAATGAGCCATGACAAATTTTGACAACACCCAAAATGATTCTCAAGCGAATTTCATGTAACAGAAAACAATTAAAATAAACAAATGAAAAATTCATATAAATTTCTTAGCCTCTCAGCCATCATCGTTATAGGCACGATGGTTTTTCAGGGTTGTAAAAAAGACTGGTTAGCACCAAAGCCACTGTCTATCTTTTCTGTTGAATATACATTCATAGATGTTACGGGATTCAATGCAGCCCTAAATGGATGTGCCAGAAATCTCCGCGGCGAATGGTATGGGGATGGTGCGCCGATTATAACTGAAACCATCTTTTCGGAAGTAGCTGTAGAAGGAACAGATGATAAAACAGGGCCTGCACAAAACCTGGATGTGCTGATTAAACCGGATGCCCAGTTGAACAATGGAGATTTTAATAGAATTGGTTGGTACTGGGACCAGGAATGGATTGGTATTCGTTTGGCAAATACCATTATTTCCCGACTGCCTGCAGCAACGGCTATTCCTGAATCTACGAAAAACATTATTAAGGGTAAAGCTTTTTTTTACAGGGCTTATGACTATTATCGTTTAACCAACCAGTTTGGCGATGTTCCCTGTCCTTTAAAAGAATTATCCAGTGTAAAAACAAATTATGCATCTGTAAAAAGAGAAGTGATTTTGCAGCGAATGAAATCAGATCTTGACAGTGCAGTACTTTGGGTACCCTGGACAGCCGACAAAGGAGATGTAAACAAGGGTGCCGTTTATCATATGTTAGCAAAAATCAATCTTTCATTGGGGCTGTTTGATGAGGCAATTGCCGCTGCCAGTGCGGTTATTAATAATGGAGCGTATAAATTAATGACCGGCAGATTTGGAGTGGATGCAAATGTCGCCACCAAAAATGTTACCTGGGATTTACACCGCCCCGACAATAAATATGCAGCAAACAATAAAGAGGCTTTGTTTATTGTAACCGATCGCCTGGGAAATCCTGGTAATGTTTCCACCGGTACTACTTCTATGCGGCAGGCGGCCCCCGGTATATCTATAGCAGGTATCAGAACCCCGAATGGTGGTACAGGTATGTCGCCCCTTGCTAATATAGAGATTGATAATATGACGATGTATGGCCGTGGCATAGGTCGCTGCCGTTCAACCTCCTATCATTATGGCGAAATCTGGGATGATCCAAACGATTTCAGGCACGATTCCACCTCGGGTAACTGGGTGTATATGGAAAACCTGCGATATAGTAACCCCGGGTTAAAAGGAGTAGACCCGTATTATGGTCAAAGACTAAGATTATATAGTGCCACAGGAACACTTTTATGCTCAGACACTTTACGCCAGTGGTATCCCTGGCCACATTATAAATTGTATATACCCGATCCGGAAAGAACGCCCATGCAGGGAGGCCATACAGATTGGTATGTAGCCCGCCTTGCCGAAACTTATTTGATTCGGGCAGAAGCCTATGTTTGGAAGGACGATTTGGCAAGTGCAGCCGCCGATGTAAACGCAGTAAGAACAAGAGCCAATTGTGCTCCCTATAGTGCTACCAACATGAGTATAGGCACCGTATTGGATGAAAGAGCACGTGAATTATATTATGAGGAAGGCCGGAAGACTGAGTTAGGAAGGATTGCCTTTTTATTTGCAAAAACCGGTAAACCGTACAATGGCAAAACGTACACGCTTGCTAATTTCTCCACTTCCAACTTTATGGTGGACAGAATTTTGGAAAAAAATATTTTCTATAAAAAGAATTTCGTTACTATCCACCAGGATGTATTCAGGATCAGCCAATACCATGTATTATGGCCCATTCCACAGTCGGCGATTGATGGTAATTCCGATGGTCGTATCAATCAGAATATTGGATATAGCGGAGCTGAAAAAAATGTTGCACCATTGGATCAGATTCCGGATTAATAACCGTCGTTAAAACTTGTTATCAATGCCACACCTTCCAGGTGTGGCATTTTTCTTTCGTAGATAGAGACATCTGTAATAACAAGAACTATCATCTCATATACCTTTCTGTTTCAGCAGCCAGGCTGAATATCGTTTCAATTACATTTTAGATTATTTTTACTAAAACTGCAATTTAATACATTTGCATTTTCAATCTATGCTGTGGCAATTATTAGCTGACCCGGTTTTTCAATAATATGAGTGGAGTAAATTTAAAAAAATTATCTGCCGAACTCGGTATTTCCATTTCGTCAGTGTCTAAGGCGCTTCGTGACAGTCATGAGATTAGTGCCGAAACCAAAAAACGGGTGTTGGCCATGGCTGAAAAAATGAACTACCAGCCAAACCCATTTGGCCGGGGCCTTCGTAAAAGTAAAACACTCACCATCGCTGTTGTAATCCCTGAAATTGCCAATAACTTTTTTGCACTCGCTATTGATGGCATACAATTAATTGCTGCCCAGAAAGGGTACCATGTTTTAACCTATTTAACCCATGAAGATTTTAAGAATGAAGAATCCACCATTAAGCACCTGCAAGGCGGAAGGGTAGATGGTGTGCTGGTTTCACTTTGCAGTGATACCATTAGTGTAAAGCATCTCGCAGATTTACACCAATCCGGCGTGCCAGTCGTTTTCTTTGATCGGGTTGCAGAAATAAAGGGATGCCCCACGGTAACTACAGATGATTATGAAAGCGGTTTTAAGGCAACCGAACACCTGCTGTTGGCTGGTTGCAAAAAAATAGCTTATTTACGTTTAGCAGGTTTTTTATCAACCACAGAAAAGAGAATGCTGGGTTATAAAGATGCCCTAAAAAAATACAATATACCGCCTGATCCAAAATTGATCATTCAGTGCAGTAATGATAATGTTGCCAACCTGGCAATAGTAAAAAACCTGCTTGATAAAAAAGGCAGGCCCGACGGCATATTTGCATCCGTTGAAAAGCTGGCAATTTCTACCTATTATACTTGTAATGCACTCAAATTGAAAATCCCTAAAAACCTAAAGGTGGTTAGCTTTTCTAATTTGCGTACCGCCTCTTTGTTATCCCCCTCTTTATCAACGATAACACAACCCGCGTTTGAGATAGGAAAAGAATCAGCCGAATTACTATTTCGTAAGTTGGAGAAAAAGACGCTCCCGAATGAGAAGGAGAAAATTATTTTAAAAAGCGCTTTGATAAAGCGGCAAAGTTCGGCGGGTAATTAATTGAACAAATCGGCTGGTGTTTGTTTAATAAAGTGGCTATTTAACAAGAGGTGACACCTTTGTGAATAGCTTTTGAGAAATTGCAGAGACTGCAAAAAAGGTGTCACCTCTGGGCAAGCACCCTGCGAAAGGAAGGGTTGATCGATAAAGCTATCCATTAATTGTATAGCTGAAATGAAGCCGAAATAAAAACGGTAGCGAGTTTAAAAGAGGTGACACCTTTGTGAAAAGCTGTTTGAAAATTTGCAGACTCTGCAAAAAAGGTGTCACCTCTGGGCAGGCTCCCTTAAAAAGGAACAATTGATCGGTAAAGCTATCCATTACTTGTATAGCTGAAATGAAGCCGAAATAAAAACGGTAGCGAGTTTAAAAGAGGTGACACCATAGTGAGTAGCCTTTCTAAAAATTGTAAACAATACAAAAGAGAAGTAACCCTTACGGAAGAGTTTGCGGTTTGTTTAACTTTAATTAGCATAAATATATTAAATTGGGTGCCAAAGAAATTTATCAAAAAAAATCATTGAACGATTATGGCCTATCCTCATCAGATTACCTCCCTTGAACAATATCACAGCGATTACAATCGGAGTGTGGAAGAACCGGAAGCTTTCTGGGCAGATATCGCTGAAAATTTCTACTGGAGGAAAAAATGGGACAGCGTGCTGGAATGGAATTTTAAAGAGCCGAAGATTGAATGGTTTAAAGGTGGTAAACTGAACATTACTGAAAACTGCATTGACCGGCATCTTGAAAAACTCGGCGATAAGCCTGCGATCATCTGGGAACCCAATGACCCGAATGATCGTACCCGTGTGGTAACGTATAACCGCCTGCATAAAAGAGTTTGCCAGTTTGCGCAGGTGCTGATTAACAATGGTGTAAAAAAAGGTGACCGTGTGTGTATCTACATGGGAATGGTACCAGAACTGGCTTATGCCGTTTTAGGCTGTGCCAGGGTTGGCGCTATACACAGCGTTATCTTTGGCGGATTTTCTGCTCAAAGCATTGCTGACAGGCTGTACGACGCACAGGCCGAATTTATAGTAACCTGTGATGGAGCTTTCCGTGGCAATAAAGACATCCCGTTAAAAAGTATTATTGATGATGCTTTGATTGGAAACAGAACCATCAAAAGGGTAATCGTTTACACCAGGACCCGAACACCGGTTTCCATGCTGAAAGGCAGGGATGTATGGTGGGAAGATGAGATGGAATATGCAGAGACGCAGGTAGAAAAAGACAACGTGGTAACAATGCCCGCCACAGAGATGGATGCGGAAGATCCACTCTTTATTTTATACACTTCTGGATCGACAGGTAAACCCAAAGGGGTAGTGCATAGCATTGCAGGCTATATGGTTTGGGCAAACTATACTTTTGTAAATACATTTCAATATAAACCCGGTGAGGTTTTTTTCTGCACGGCCGATATCGGGTGGATTACCGGTCATAGTTACATCCTGTATGGCCCCCTGAGCGCCGGTGGCACCAGCGTGATGTTTGAGGGCATCCCTACATTTCCTGATCCGGGACGTTTTTGGGAAATCATAGAAAAATTTAAAGTGAATACGCTCTATACCGCTCCCACTGCCATCCGGAGTTTAATGAGTTTTGGGTTGGATCCATTGAATGGTAAAAACCTTTCCACCCTAAAAGTATTAGGTACCGTAGGCGAACCAATTAATGAAGAAGCATGGCATTGGTATGATGATAATATCGGAAAAAATAACTGCCCTATTGTGGATACCTGGTGGCAAACAGAAACCGGCGGCGTATTAATATCGAACCTGGCAGGCATTACACCTGCCCGGCCAAGTTGGGCTACCTTACCGATGCCCGGTGTACAACCCGTATTGGTGGATGAAAACGGAAAAGAAGTAATAGAAGCAGATGAGGATGGCCTGCTAAAAGGCAATCTTTGCATAAAAGCGCCATGGCCTGGTATTTTAAGAACAACTTATGGTGACCATGAACGCTGCCGGACTAATTATTTTGCTGCTTATGAAAACCTGTATTTCACAGGTGATGGCGCCATGAAAGATAAAGAAGGAAATTACCGCATTACCGGAAGGGTAGATGACGTACTAAATGTAAGCGGCCACCGGATTGGTACCGCCGAAGTGGAGAATGCGATCAATATGCATGCCGGGGTTATAGAAAGTGCGGTGGTTGGTTATCCGCATGAAATTAAAGGACAGGGAATTTATGCCTATATAATTTATGGCCACATGCATGTGGATGAAGCACAAACAAGAAAAGATATTTTTCAAACCGTAAGCAGGGTGATTGGTGCTATCGCCAAACCAGATAAAATACAGTTTGTAACAGGCCTTCCTAAAACAAGAAGCGGAAAAATCATGCGGCGGCTGTTAAGAAAAATCGCGGAAGGAGAAACAGAAAATTTAGGTGACACTTCCACGCTATTGGATCCGGGCGTAGTAGATGAGATAAAGAATGGTAAATTATAATGGGGGCATTTCAAATCCGATAGCTATCGGATGGCGCTCTCGTTTTCGGTCGGTGGACACCGACCGAGGCTGGGCCGTGGTTAGTGTCCTCACCAACCACTTGGCGCTGCAACGATTTAAAATGCACCCATTATAAATAAGACACTTCACCATGTTTTAAAAAGTCGGATGTTTGCATCCGGCTCTTTAATTCTATGCCTGCTGTTTAATAACTGCCCAAAACCGGCTTTGGATAAAAGCGGTCCTGCATGATTATTGGAGGAACCATAATTTTGCATCCTTTAACATTTACCAACATGCACCCAAAAGATATCTCCATCCTTAATTACACTTACCCCTTGCCGGAATCCCGTATTGCAGCTTTTCCACTGGCAGAAAGGGATGGTTCCAAACTATTGATTTATAAAGACGGCAGCATTAGAGATGACTGCTATAAAAACTTAGCGGCATATTTACCAACCGGCTGCCAGCTTGTTTTTAATAATACCCGGGTAATACAGGCGAGGATATTATTTCAAAAACCTACCGGTGGAGTAATAGAAATATTTTGCCTGGAACCTTCTGAAGCGGTGAATGAGTATAGCACCATCATGAGCAAAAAAGAAAAGATAAAATGGAAATGTTTAATCGGTGGAGCAAGCAAATGGAAGGACGGCAGTTTATCGAAAAAATGTATTATTCAGGGTACTGAAGTGGAACTACAGGCCAGCCTGGTTGAAAAGCTACCGGAAGCATATGTAGTGGAATTGAGTTGGCAGCCTGCTCATTTTAGTTTTGCAGAAATAATTGATGAGGCTGGCGACACTCCTTTGCCCCCGTATATAAAAAGAAAACCCGGAGAAGCAGATAAAGAAAGATACCAGACTATCTATGCAGAGCATGATGGCTCTGTAGCCGCACCAACTGCAGGACTTCACTTTACGCCTGCCATTTTCTCCTCCTTTGCAGCAAAAAAAATTTCAACGGCTTATGTTACCTTGCATGTGGGCGCCGGCACTTTTAAGCCGGTAAAGGCAACGGCGATGAAGGAACACCTGATGCATGCTGAATGGATTGATGTATCGGCTATTGCCGTTCAGGAACTGGTAAATTATATTGGCAATGGAATTATAGCAGTAGGCACTACCTCCTTGCGAACGCTGGAAAGCCTTTACTGGATGGGAGTGAAAACGATCCTCTATCCTGGCATCGAAATAAAGGATCTGGTAATTAATCAATGGGATGTGTATGAATCTCCATTAGCTGGTACAACTTTTACTACTGTGGAGGCATTGAGTGCATTATTAACCTGGATGCATAAAAACAATTTCGGGAGATTGATTACCCAAACACAAATCCTGATAGCGCCGGGTTATACTTTTAAAACAATAAAAGCACTCATTACCAATTTTCACCAACCGCAATCCACTTTATTATTGTTGGTAGCTGCTGCAATTGGCGATGATTGGAAAAAGGTGTACAATTATGCTTTGGAAAATGATTTCAGGTTTCTGAGTTATGGAGATGGCAGTTTGATTTTTTTGAGGTAGCGAGTGAGGTGTATCAGGGCTGTATAGTTACCGGTGTTCCTACCGGAATAAAGCTATAAAGGTCTTTCATCTCTGTGTATTTTACTGAAACACAACCATCCGTCCAGTTATAAAAATTATCTACCGTCCATTCTTCTTCCGGCCGGGTGGCATGGATAGCAATCCCATTGCCAATCTTTGCATTTTTGGGTAGAACCCCTTTTTGTTTGCGTTCCTTAAAGCGCTGAATAGAAGCTTCATTCGGATAGTCTAACAGTAACTCATACGACCATTTGGGGTGAATCTTTTTCTGAATCACTTTAAACTTCCCATCCGGCGTTTTTTTATCTCCCTCCCGCATCTTATCGCTCAAATCCTTGCTGCCAAATACGATCGGGTATGTGGCGTACCAACCTTCTTCATCGTATACCTTCAATTCGTAATCGCTCTTGTCGATGATAATGTAATACGGATTTTCAATTGTGGTAACAACAAGCTTATCAATTGACCTCCCAACCTTTTTACTATTTTTATCAAGAATATCCGCTTTTTTTGAAATAGGCACAAAAGCCATTAGTGCAGCAATTACACCTAATGCAAATAAACGATACATGTGGGCCGTTTTCATACCAGTTGAAAAATTTAATAACAGCATTCAAACGCTATGCCATCTAAAATATTATGCATCGTTATCCACATTATTAAGTTTTAACATAGGCGACATCATTTAAGTAACAGCCATGCGGATATTTTTTTCAAAGGCTGATTAGTAAGAGCTGGCAAATTATTTAATGGAATAACGAACTGTTAACTTCAAAAAAAACTGCAGAATAGTTCCGCAGCTTTTTTTGTTCAATTAGTATTCCTTCTATTTTCAACAGTTTCTACCAGTTACTAAAACGAAGTCCCAAAGTATAAGGTTTCATATTCAGCCCGGTTTTGTAAAACGATTTCGGGCTATAAGATCCATACAACCTTACCGGACCAAGCCCTACTTCCGCTATATAAGATAGTTTGAAACGCTCCAGGTCGTAGTCCCCTTTATTTTTTTCCTTGCCCCTTTCTGAACTTACCTGCTTATTGCGCTGACTGTATAAATAACCTGCGCTTACCCCTACACTCAGGCTAAGTCCTTTATTGGTATATCCCGGACTGGTTGAAAAGTTCAGCATCATCGGAACTGTCAGATAATCTGCCGCTAACTTATTCTTTGAAAACTGAACTGAATCACGGAAAATTACCGGTGCGGTTGCCTGGCCTGCCACAAAGGAGTTCTGCTCGAGATAACTTATGTTGGAGGCAGTCTTATACCGGTAATTATTCAATTCGAGGCCCAAACCATATTTCAGGTTTACATGTTGCTTTATTAGATTTAGCCGCTGCATAAAGAACCAGATATTTACGTTTACGCTTTTGCCTGTTCTTAATTTAAAATCATTTTTGCCCAATGATGTTATATTGCCTCCCCTGTTATAAAGATAACCGCCTGTAGAACCATAATTAGTTTCATCATTATAATTTGCAAAACCAAGGTCCAAAATTCCCCAGTTGGTGCTCACATTGGATAATTTCTTGTGCCGGTTTCTACCCATGGTAATATGCGTATTGGATTTTTGGGTATCATCATTTTTATTGCCACCTTTTGTAATGATAATATTTCCTATCCGGATGGTGTCAGCATCTTTCGAAGGTTTTTCGGGGTCTGTTTGCGCATTGGCTACACTGCATATAATTGCCAGTACCATTAAAGTAAATAGTTTTGTCATGTTGTTTTTTTTAAAATTTTATTGAATAGCGAATTCCAGGTTGGCTACTTTAATATGGTTGCCGCCGGATTTAATATTGGCGTTCCGCTCCAGCACTCTTTTTACTTTTCTGAATATTCCGCCCAACCTGGTTTTCTTTACTGCGTCTTCGTCCATATAAAGAACACGGTCATTGTTTCCATCACCGTTATCAGTAAAAGATGTATTAACAGCAAATGTGTTGGCGGAGCTTTCTTTTTCAGTTTTCATATCAATAATATTGTTCCCGGGATTTACAATATTATTGGGTTGGTGTATTGGTTTTACGTTAGCAGCTATTGATATGTTACTTCCATTATTGTTAACATCTTCAAAATATGGCTTTGGTAGATTATTGCTTTTTTCCGTTGCAACGATTCCCATCTTATCACCAGGTGATAATGTTGCCGGTAAATTTTTCCCTGCTGATTTATTTATGTTTTCAACGGAAGGTTTTTTAGTGGATACTATTGTTGCAGATATGTCCGTTACCTTTCCCGCTATTTCTGCAACTGCTACCTCTTCTTTATCCACATTAACTGAATCGATTAAATTAATTTTAGCCGGTGTACTTTTTGCCATTTCTTTATTCTTAATTTTCTTTTCACTATTCAAATAAACCAATCCACCCCATACGCCAAACCCAATGAAAATGGCTGCTGCAGCCAGTCTGCGCCATGGGAAAGCAACAACCCGGCCGCTTTCTTTTCTGTATAAAGATTTTTTATTATCGAAAATTATTACTTCTGTTGGTGAAAACTTGGTTTGTTGTAGCAGGCTCCATTCCTTCTCTATATCAGTATCTGTTTTTATTAATCCGTCTAATTCATTTCTTTCATTTGCGTTAAGCTCCTTATCTAAATACAGCAGTAATTTCCCCTGCAATTGAGTAGGAATTAAATCTTCTTTGTGTAAGCTAAACTTATCGGAAAAAATAATATGATCGGGTTTTAAAATACTTTGTTGCAGCATAAGCAATTCCTCCTGCAAGTCAGGATTGGCTTTCACAAATTTATCTACCACATCTTTTTCCTCAACCGACAATTCCTTATCAGTATAAAGCAAAAAGAAGGTTTCGTAGTTATGTCTGTTAATATCGATCATGGTTCAAAGTTCATATTTTGCTCATTCATTACTCATTCAATGTCGTTGACTTAAGGAGCAATGCCGTTTTCACGCAAAGAAGTAATGCCGCTAAAAAGGGAGTTCACTGCATCTATTTCAACCCGTTTAACATTGTATTTATCTCAAGTAAACAACATTCATTACTCATCATTCATTTCTCATCATTCTTTACTCATTATTCATTACTCATTATCATATCACATTCTCCGGTTTTACAATGTATTCCCGCAATTGCAGCCTTGCCCGGTGCAGGTATACTTTAACCTGGCTTTCATTGAGGCCGGTAATTTTGCCTATCTCTTCATAGCTATACCCTTCATAATCTTTCAACAATACAAGGCTACGCTGCGTTTCGTTTAGCCGGTTCAATGCATCGTGCAATATCTTTTTAGAGTCGTGATATACTCTATTGACAACTTTTGTTTCTTCGCTAAATTCATCTCTCAGGCTAATGCGTTTATTTTTCCTGATATGATCAATCATTTGGTGATATGCCACGGTAAACAAATAACTTTTACAACGGTCATTTTCAACCTGTAGCCTGTTGATCCACATTTTTTCAAAAGCCCCTTGTACAATGTCTTTCGCATCCGCCTCATTCCTCAGGTTTTTGAGGATAAAGCGGTACACATTATCTGCATACAGGTCCACACATTGATTATATTCCTTTTCCGTCATACAGCGTTAGTGCTGGTTTAATTGTTGGTTTGGCAAATTTGGAGTAATACGTATTTGCGAACAAAAGAGTTACAAATAAAATAAACTAGGCTACAGATCTCAACATAATTTGCGAAATCATATCCCATGGAGATTCATCCTTGTTGTTATCGATTACTTTACTACAACATTTTGTGGGTGTGTAGTTAACCGGCATTGCTGGTATAACTTCTAATGAAGGCGCTATGGAGGCGGAAAATAACAGCAGGCTTACCGAACTAAGGGACAATATAATTAAAAGAACGGCAGATTTCTTTATAGGCATGACAGTAGTTTTTTTGGGTAGTACGAAAATAACTGTTAAAAGTTACAGCTCTAAATAAATAATGTTAAATCCGGCAAAAACAATCTTTTCAAATGCCCTGTAGCTTAACTATTTTTGTCACCTTAAACAGATACCGTATGAATCAACATTTTATTTCGAGGATAGCTACTGAACTGGCAGATATTGAAAGCGCAGGCTTGTATAAAAAGGAGCGGATCATTACCAGCGAACAGGGTGCTGAAATTATCGTGGGGGGTAAAAACGTATTGAATTTTTGCGCCAACAACTATTTGGGTCTTTCATCTCATCCCAAAGTAATTGCAGCAGCCAAAAAATACATTGATATCCGCGGCTATGGCATGAGCAGCGTACGTTTTATCTGTGGCACCCAGGATATCCATAAAGAGCTGGAGCAAAAACTGTCTGCCTTTTTAGGCACTGAAGACACGATTTTATACGCCGCCGCATTTGATGCCAACGGCGGTTTGTTTGAACCATTGTTTGGCGAAGAAGATGCCATTATCAGTGATGCACTAAACCACGCCAGCATTATTGATGGGGTAAGATTATGTAAGGCACAACGCTACCGGTATGAGCACAATAATATGGAAGACCTGGAAACAAAACTGAAAGAGAGTGGCCATTTGCGAAACCGCATTATTGTAACAGACGGTTCATTTAGTATGGATGGCACCATTGCTCAACTGGATAAAATATGCGACCTGGCAGATCAGTACGATGCCATTGTAATGATTGATGAATGTCATTCTTCCGGATTTTTGGGTAAAACAGGAAGAGGAGCGCATGAATACAGGGGAGTGTTGGGAAGGATAGATATTATAACCGGTACACTGGGTAAGGCATTGGGCGGCGCAAGCGGTGGATTTACCAGTAGCAACAAAGCCATCATAGAAATGCTTCGCCAGCGTAGCCGGCCATATTTATTTAGCAATACCGTAGCTCCCAGTATTGTAGGTGCCTCTATAGCCGTGCTGGATATGCTAAGCGAAACTACAGAACTGCGTGACAAATTAGAAACGAACACAAAATACTTTCGTACAAAAATGACCGAAGCCGGCTTTGATATAAAACCAGGCGAACACCCGATTGTCCCCATCATGTTGTATGATGCAGTGGTTGCTCAAAACTTTGCAGCCAAATTATTAAGTGAAGGCATTTATGTAATTGGCTTCTTCTTTCCGGTGGTGGCAAAAGGCCAGGCACGTATACGGGTGCAGTTAAGTGCAGCCCATGATAAACAGCAGTTGGATAAAGCCATTGCGGCATTTACAAAAGTGGGTAAGGAACTGGGAGTATTGAAGTAATAGTCAATTCCCTTTGCCGATCTGTATTAATCCCGCCTTATGCTTAAATTATTTTGTAATAAACATTTGTACTCTATGGAAACAGCGTTGTGTTATTCTAATCCTGAATTTCGGAACTCAACTATACTAAGTAACCACCTGCAACAAAAGTCCGAAAAGGTAAATAACTTAACATATCACTTTTCCCGGGAAACCTTATTAAGTATCTTAACGAGTTTGCTGGTTGCATGTTTATTTACTTTAAACGTTTCAGCACAAAAAACAACAAATGGAATTCCATCTGCAATACCGTTAAATAGTAGTGTATTTCCTCATTCATTTATCGGAAACTGGAAAGGAAAACTGCAATGGATGGTGGCAGGCAAACCACCTCAAATATTTACCATGCAGTTAAGCATACAGCCTGCAGATTCTGTTGGGCAATATACATGGCAAATTATATATGGTGATTCATTAAAAGATAATCGCCCCTATCTTTTAAAACCGATTGATATCGCCAAGGGCCATTGGATAATAGATGAAAGAGATGGCATCCTACTGGACAGTTATGTGCATGGCAATTCCATTCACGGTGCTTTTACCGTTCAGGGCAATACTATTGTTGATAACTACCGGGTTGAAAACGATCAACTGTTTGTAGAATTCTTTAGCATTAAATTAGCCAATAAAAAAACTTCCGGTAAAGGCACGCCGGAAACACCTTTTGTAGAGAGTTATCAGATTGGAAGTTACCAGGTGGGTACATTAGTTAGAATAAACTGATTTGGTAACTTTAACTAAAATTGAGTACTATGGACACCACATTATTAAATAGAATTACGACAAACCCGGCAGTGCTTCCTGGCAAACCGATTGAGAGGAATGCGCATTTCCGTAGAACAGGTTATAAAGATGCTCGCCAAAGGAATCTCACACGCCGCCATCGTTGAAGAGTATCCATTTTTGGAAGAGGATGATATAAGGCATGATTACAGTTTCTGCAAAAATAATTGCTAATGAAGATGAAATTGCTGCATGAGTATCTAAAAATTCGCAGTAGATGTTGGGGTTGACAAAATCATTGCGGAATGGTTGAAAAAAGAAGGGTACGAAGTGATTATCATAAGGACTATAATTGACTATAGAACATAGTGGACACACTATTTAATTGGTACATTTTAATTAAAAAATATTATGCAAAAGAAATTAAAAATAATATCGGCATACACAATGATTAAAGAGCATGCTAAATAAATAAAATGAAAAATCACCGCCTTTTTTTTTTGATACTATTATTGACTGTTTTATTGGTGATAGACTGCACTAAAGCACCTATTCCCGAAAAACTAAAGCCCAGGCTTTTTATTACGATAAAAGATGATGCTGGAAAAAGTATTTCAGGGGCAACTGTAAGATTATACAAAAATGCCGCTGATTCCGGAATTACTCAAAAATCGGATTCAACGGGGGTGGTAATATTTTCAAATCTGGACACTACTTTATATTATTGGCTGGCTCAAAAAGGATGCTCAACAAACAGGACCAGCCAAACTACTCTTAACCGTCCGTTGGTTCCAAATGCCATCCTGTATGGCTATTCTGTATTAGCTGAAAATGGTGCGCTAAAAATTATAAATAATTCGGCGGAGCCTTACAAAGTATCGGACTCGACTTTCAATATTATTATAAAAAAAGATACTCCTTATTTCGCCTGGCGGAGGGTTCGATCGTATTTACTTCGTACCGAAAAAGTGAGTACACCTGGCGTAGGAAAAGACAGCATCATTAAAATAAAATGTGGAGATACGGCTATTATAAACATACCGTATTGATGAATGAACAAGATATGGGGAAATAGAAATACAGGAAAGGCTATTTAACCGGTAAATTTACACGTAACGGAGTTCAAAATAAACACATGACCGATACAGCAAAAACCTTCAATGCAAAAAGCACCATCAAAGCGGCCGATTTGGATCACCGCCGCAAAATCAATTTTAATATTGGCAAATACAACTCCAAAGTGCCGGAGGGTAAGGAGCAGTTTTCGAATGTACACCTGGCAAGAGAAAGAGCCAAGAATGCAAAATGGCGGGCCATTGAAACACTGGATGAGCGACTGGAGGAATTTGAACTAAACTTTACCAAACGTGGTGGCAAAGTAATATGGGCAGAAAATACTCAACAGGCCATTGAAGAAATACTAAATATCTGTGTTGAGAAAAACTGCAGAAAACTAGTGAAGAGCAAAAGTATGGTGACAGAAGAAATTCACCTGAATGATGCATTGGAGCAAAATGGAATTGAAAGCGTGGAAACCGACCTGGGCGAATATATACAACAGTTGGATGGTGAGGCACCCTACCATATTGTGACTCCCGCAATGCATAAAAACAAGGAAGATGTTGCCAAATTATTTCATGAAAAGTTAGGAACATCCATCAATCTTACACCCGGGGAACTTACATTGGTGGCCAGAAATATTTTAAGGGATAAATATGTAGAAGCGGAAGTAGGCGTAACCGGAGCTAATTTTATCATCAGCGATATTGGTGCGGTTGCCATTACCGAAAATGAAGGCAACGCAAGGTTGAGTTGTGCCTTCCCCAAAACACATATTGTAATTGTTGGGATAGAAAAAGTGATTCCTTCTTTAACTGACCTCTCGTTATTCTGGCCACTACTTTCCACATTTGGTACCGGGCAAAAAGTTACCGTATACAATACCATCGTTGCAGGCCCAAGGCAACCCAACGAAACAGACGGCCCGGAAGAAATGTATGTGATATTACTGGATAACGGGCGTACGAATATTTTGCAAAATCCCAGGCAAAGAGAAAGCCTTTATTGCATTCGTTGTGGTGCCTGCTTAAATGCCTGCCCGGTATATAAAAATATTGGTGGTCATACTTATGGTGCAACTTATAGCGGACCAATCGGCAGTGTGATTACGCCCAACCTGCAGGGTATGGATGATTTTAAACACCTCAGCTATGCCTCTTCACTTTGCGGAGCATGTACAGAAGTGTGCGCCGTAAAAATTAATTTACATGAATTATTGTTAGATAACCGGCACGAATCGGTTGAGGAAGGTTTAAATTCCTTATCTGAAAAAATGGCATGGAAACTGTGGAAGATGACAAGCTTAAACAGGGGCATGATGAACATGGGAAATGGCCCGTTAAAAAACAAAGTAGTGAATGGATTATTTAAAGGCTGGAAAAAACATAGAAGTGATCTCGATTTTTCCCAAAAGACATTTAATGAAATGTGGAAGGAGCGGTTTAAGCAGTAAGTTTTTTGTATATTTGAAACAGATGAAACCGATTAAGGAACATAAGAAATTTGAAAGTATCGAAGACTACCTGGCTTTTGAAGAAAAAAGCGAGGTAAGGCATGAGTATTATTTTGAAAACTTAATTGAGATGGCAGGCGCAACTTATTTACATAATTTAATCAACGGAAATTTATTTTTTATTTTTAAAATGCTTTTAAAAGATAAGAGTGAGCGGGTTTTTATGGAAGGATTTAAAGCTTTCATTAAAAATGAAAATATTTTCTTTTATCCGGACTTAATGGTTTCGATACCCGAAGAACATGAACATTATTCTACCCAACCAATATTAATCGCTGAAGTTTTAAGCGAAAGCACCCGCAATTTTGATATGGTCGATAAATTCATTCAATACAAAAAACTTGAAACCATTCAGTATTATCTTTTGGTGGAGCCCAAAAAACACCTGGTAATTGTAAATAGAAAAACGACTGATAATGAATGGCAAACAGATATCTTTACTTCAATAACAGATGTAATTGAATTGCCCTCCTTACAAATCACCATTGCATTGAAAGATATTTACCAGGCCTGATGCAAATACTGCTACACGCTCCTGCTATATCTCCCCGCTTACTGTATATCTGCCAGTTTATTTTTAAGGAAATCATGTTACTCGATTTTCTAATCACCGACGATTCCGAAGTATTTAAAAATCAGGGTGGCATAAAAATAAAGTACACCAATGATACAATTGACAATGATCATTTTACAATTGGTAATTTCGGTTTGTTATTTGAAACCGATACCAGAGAGCAGGATACCAGTTGTTTTGAGGTAAACGGACATAAGGCTTTTTTTAAAGCGGCACAAGCTGATTTTCCTTTTGATATTTTATCGGCATCTTTTTATTTACTCAGCCGTTATGAAGAATATCTCCCACATAACAAAGATGGCTATGGCCGGTATGCACATGAAAACTCCATCGCCTTCAGAGAGCATTTTTTACACCTGCCGTTAATTAATATCTGGATCAGGCAATTCATCGATTCATTACAAAAAAAATTCCCGTGTGTTAACATTCCCCTATTACCATTCAGCTTCCTGCCTACCTACGATATTGATATGGCTTATTCATACAGGCACAAGGGCTGGATGAGAAACCTGGGTGGGTTTATCAAATCCCCTTCAATCAACCGGGTGAAGGTTTTGTTTGGTTTAGAAGAGGATCCTTTTGATTCTTATGACTGGCTGGATGCTTTGCACCGGCAGCAGAACCTGAAACCGTTGTATTTTTTTCTAATGGCAAAAGAGAATGGCATCTATGATAAAAATATATTGCCGCATAAAAAGGCCATGTGTACACTGATAAAACAACATGCTCAAAAATATACAATCGGTATTCATCCCTCCTGGCAGAGTGGTGATGAATTTACCATACTGCAACTAGAAAAAGATCGACTGCAAAAAATCGGTGGAACCAGCATTAAGAAATCGAGGCAACATTATATTCGTTTCAATTTACCCTCCGGTTACAGGAGGCTAACTGAGATCGGAATTACGGATGATTACTCAATGGGATATGGCGGTATCAATGGATTCAGGGCGTCTGTGGCTTATTCTTTTTATTGGTTCGATCTTCAAAAAAATGAAGCTACCACCTTGCGCATACATCCGTTTTGTTTTATGGAGGCCAATTCCTTTTATGAACAAAAATATACTGCGGAAGAAGCTTACCAGGAACTGATGCAGTATTATGCGATTTGTAAAGAAACCGGCGGGCAACTGATCACGATATGGCACAATAATTTTTTAGGGACAGATCCACTATTTGCAGCCTGGAGAGAAATTTACAGGCAATTTATCTTACTGGTAAAAATATCCGGTTGATATCATCAATAAACTGCCCGAAGCCTTAGCTAACATTTAACATTAAATCGGGCTGGTCTGTTTTTTGCTATTTTATCTTTACAAAAATTTAAAGACAATGAAATTATCATACAAAATAGCGTTCGGCATAGCGGTTGTGGCGGCGGCAGGAGTAGTAATATACCTGGCAAGAAGTTCCCAAACAAAGAGGATGCTAAATCAAATTGCAGATGAAGGTTATGAAACAGCCTATGATATTCTTTTCCCGAATAAAAAAATGAGAGACAAAAGATTAAAATACGGGCCGGTTATTCCTGGCTAATTTTGACCAGGATTTTTGTCTGAACCAGGATTTGCAGGACTATGGGATTACAGGATGTCTTGTTGAATTGTCAATTTTTGTTTGATCGTCTGTTCAATATCCTACATTTATATGTCGAATTATCTTTATGTCGAAAAAGAGGTGACACCTTTGTGAAAAGTTTTTTGAAAAACTATAACCCCTGGAAAAAGGTGTTTCCTCTGGCAAGGTTCCTACGAAGGGAAAGATTGGCTGCGCAAAATTATAGAACAGGTGTTGAAACAAAAGATGACACCTTTGTAAAAAGCTTTTTGAAAAATTGTAATCCCTGCAAAAAAGGTGTCACCTCTTCGGTGGCACCCTGCGAAGCGAAAGATTGCCTGCGCAAAATCATGGAACAGGCATTACTGTTCAGGCTCTGCGATAATTTCCCTTCTACTTCGCTTTATACTATAATTCACTAAAAATACTCCTGTCAGCGTTACAAGTGCTCCCCAAAAAATATTCATCGTCAATTTTTCGTTAACCACAAAAGCGGCTGTTACCATTGCTACCAGCGGATTGATATAGGCATAAAGCGAAGAGATGGCAATGGGCAGCTTTTTCATTGAATACACAAATGCAATAAAACTCAGGATGGAGCCAAATGCTACCAGGTACAAAATAGACATCCATATTTTTAAAGAAACCTCCCGCAAAGGAATAAGAGGCTGTACGGTTTGTGATATGGCAAAAAGTACAACAGAACTGATCAGCATCTGCCAGCCAATTGCATAATAGGGATTGATATTGATCTTATTTCGGGTGATAAAGATAGTACCCGCACTCCACGAAAGCATTGCCAGTACAGAGAGCAGTACACCAAATAAAAAACCCTCGGGGTGAGCATGAAAAACATGTTCGTAAAATACGATTCCAATACCGGCAACCCCCATTAGTAATCCAATAAAAGTAAGCAGGCTGATATTGCGGTTTTTAAAGAAAAGCCGTTCGGCTATCACAACGCTAAACGGATAAAGCGCACCAATCAAGGCACTGAACCCCGTGGGGATATACAATAAACTCCAGGTGCTTAAGCCATTTGCAAAAACAAACATGAGCAAAGCCATTACCAACAACCAGGCAAATTGCCTGGCTGTTGGTAATGGTAATTTCTTATACAGCATAAAGAAGCTAACAAAACAAAACCCCCCAAAAAACTGCCGCATAGAAGCCATTTGAAATGGCGGTAAATTTTCAGACACAGCTACCTTACTGGCTACCCAGGTAGTACCCCACAATACACTGGTGGTAGCCAATGCGAGGTAGCCACCTGCCTTCCCGTTGGGTAAAATATTGCTGCTATTCATTTACAGAAGATGTCCATTAGTGTTTAAAGTGCCTGAGTCCTGTTATTACCATTGCGAGGTTATTTTGTTTACAATATTCAATGGAATCTTTATCACGTATGGAGCCGCCGGGCTGAATAAAAGAAGTGATACCTGCGGCATGCGCAATTTTCACACAGTCATCAAAAGGGAAAAAAGCATCGCTTGCCAATACTGCCCCTGTCAAATCAAAATTAAATTGTATCGCTTTTTCTATTGATTGCCGCAGAGAATCTATCCTGGAGGTTTGCCCGCAACCCTTACCAATCAACTGCTTATTTTTTACCAGTGCGATGGAGTTGCTCTTTAAATGTTTACCAACCAGGTTGGCAAATTCCAGATCCTCCTTTTCCTGTGGGGTAGTTTCCCTTGCTCCGGCCTCCTTCCATTCTGTGAAATTTCCTTTATCATTTTGCTGAGTGAGTGTGCCGTTTAAAACCGACCTGAACTGGTGCGTTGCAGTTAGCCCGGTTTTCTGTACTAAAAGTATACGGTTCTTTTTTGTCTGTAGAATTTCCAGTGCATCCGCATCAAATGCAGGCGCAATCAAAACTTCAAAAAATATCTCATTAATGGCTTCCGCTGTTGCTTTATTAACAGGTGCATTACAAATCAATACACCACCAAATGCACTTTCCGGATCACCCGCCAACGCAGTATCCCATGCTTCTTTTAACGTAGTTCGGGAAGCTATGCCGCAAACATTGGTGTGCTTGATAATAGCGAAGGTTGTTGCATTGAATTCGGCAATTAATTGTACTGCCGCATCTACATCTACCAGGTTGTTATAGGATAATTCTTTACCATGCAGTTTATCAAATATTTCATCCTGGTTGCCGTAAAATATCCCCTGCTGGTGTGGATTTTCTCCATAGCGCAACACTGTTTTTGTTTTATCAAAAGGGTTGGTAAATTCAGTTTTATTAAAATAATTGGAGATGGCGAGATCGTATCCGGTACATACATCAAACGCCTTGATAGCAAATGTGCGGCGTTGATCAAATGTTGTTTCACCTTGCTGGTCTTTTAAAATCTGTTCCAGTAAAGCGTAGTCTTTTTTAGCAGCTATTACCACTACATCTTTGTGATTTTTTGCGGCACCTCTTATCATAGATGGACCGCCGATGTCAATTTTTTCTATGATCAGGCTTTCGTCGGTAGTTGATTGTACTGTTTCTTCAAAAGGATATAAATCAACAATAACCAAATCCAATTCGGGTATATTGTACTGTTTCATTTCATCTACATGCTGGGCATCATCCCGCTTACCTAAAATGCCGCCAAATACGGAAGGATGCAATGTTTTAACCCTACCGCCCAAGATAGAAGGGTAAGTAGTCAACGATTCAACGGGAACACAAGGCACCTGCAAATCCTCTATAAACTTTTGAGTGCCGCCGGTTGAATAGATGGTTACGCCCAGGGTATGTAATTCCTTTACTATATTATCTAACCCGTCTTTATAAAAAACGGAAATAAGCGCTGACTTGATCTTTTTTTGCATTGTTGATTGTTTGTTGACTGTTGACTGTTTTTGTTTAGGGTTTAATGTTTTCTGTTCCCGGGCCGGTTATTTAATTTATTGGTCCTGTTAATTGAATGAAGAAAAAGTTATTTTAAAGGGAATCGCAACATTTCTTTCCGTTTTAACCGACTACTTTTCGATTTTAAAAAACTGAAAACCATCAACCGGAAATCGAAACGGGCTTATTCCCCTACTTCTAACACAAATGCTCCCTTTTCCTGAACCGAATAAGAGCGCAAATGTAATTCTTCGCACTCTTTTTGCCATTTATCAATTTTCCACAAACTGTTAGAAGCGTCAAAAATATATTGACTGCAGTTGAAAACGCCTGCCAGTTGGGCAATGCGGAGGGAGGGATTTTTAGAGATAATGATAATATCAAGATCTGTTTTTCGCGATGAGGGCTTTAAAAGGATGCGTTTGTCAATTAGGAGGATCCTTTTATCGTTGTATTGAAAAAAAGAAAGTTGCCGGTAAAAATTTACTAATTGGCGGGTGGTATCATTTAACTGAAAAGCAATACGTGCAGGTTTCAGGTGGAAATTTTGAAGCATCCCATCTTGTAGCAGCATGCTGTCGCCAATAAATTTATAATCATTCCCCTGCACAAAATCAATCGCCCGGTATTGAGGCACGTTGTAAACAATCAATTTTTGTTGATTGCTGATTTTCCAGTTGGTGAATGCTATATTCATTACAAATAAAACTCCGGCAAACAAAGTAAACTTAAGCAGTAGTAGCTTTCTATTCATCAGCCATGCGCTAAAACCAATCACAATAGCATACAATAGCCAGGTTGATAAAACCGTGGCTGCAATTCCATCCCATACAGCATTTGGGAATCCGTTTATATACAGCACGATTTTGTTCATCATCCACACCAGCCATGATACGGCTTTACCCAAAATGGGGCCAATCCATGAAATCCATGAAAAGGCGACTAATCCAATTTCGGCATATAAAATAATACTGGAAAGTGGCACTACAATCAAATTGGTGAGCAGGAAAAAATTGGGAAACTGGTGAAAATAATAAATACAAATTGGGAAAGTAAGTATTTGCGCAGCCAGTGAAATTGCCGCCAGCTTCCATACCTGGGTGGCCAATTTATTCTTTATGTACCAACAATTATATACCGGCACCTGGAAAACAACAATGCTGACTACTGCCAGGTAAGATAGCTGAAAGCCCACATCCCATAAAAAATAAGGATTGTAGCAAAGCAGTACAAATGCAGATGCCGCCAATGAATTATAAATGGAGGCTTGTTTATTGAAACTACTTCCAATGGCTATGAATGTAAACATTACCGCAGCCCTTAAGACAGATGCCGAGGCGCCTGTAAGTAATGAAAATAACCAAAGGCAACACAAAATGAACACTGCCTGCAAAAATCTCGACTTTTTTATACCTGGAATTTTTTTAAACACTGATACCAGCAACAAATAAATAAGTCCCAGGTGCATGCCTGATATGGCGATAATATGCACCACCCCGGTATTACTGTAAGCTTGCACCAGGTCTTTATCCAGGTCGTTGGTATAACCTATCAGTAAAGCCTGTGCAATTCCTAATTCATCTTTGCTGCTATCCATATTTTTCCTGAGTAATGACAGCATACTTTCCCGGGCGTTAAATATAAATTGCCTGAATGGATGTATGCTTTTCTCTGGCAATAACACCCAGTCCTTTTCCTTTAAAAATACGTTATGGTAAATCTGCTGAAAAGCCGCATAGCGTTCGTAATTAAACGCCCCAGGGTTTCCTGAGTTTTTTATTCGCTGCAGTTTTTTGTTAATCAGAATTTTATCGCCATATTTTAAATGGGGTGAAATGGAATCTTTGGAGAAATACACCAAAATTTTCCCTTTACAATTAATTACTGAATCCTGGTGAATCACAGCTTCCATTAAAGCATTCGCCTTAAAGGACTTGGCTTTTTCAACCAGGGGTTCGGCTATTTTTACAACTATCAAATCGCCATCGTGGAAAGCCCGTCCATACCAGCTATCACTGTTTCTAACATCTTTATTCCAGGTTACTGCCGTCCCAACGCTTACCAGTAATAAATTGAGTATCATCCCTTGCATTATCCGCCACTTAAACTTTATTCCCGTTGGTAACAAATAAAATAAGAAATAGATAATGATACAACACAGGCCGGTGAGTAGAATTACCGGCAACGAAATAGTTATATACCATTGAACCAGTACACCAATTACTAACGGTGGTAACAGCTTTATAAACGGAGCCTTTTTCCAAATGGGAATGATGTAGGGATTATGCACCCCTTAAAATAAGGTGGATAGTGGCTATTTAGCAGGTTGAAAACAACAGGAAATGGAAAGAAAAACAACAGGTGGATGATGACCACATTTTTTCAGTGCATACCGGTTAGCCTGCATCCCATCTTTATTAGTTAAAAATTTGCAGGCAAATTAGTTCTTATGAGGATGTAAAATCTATTCAAGTTGTAACGGAAGTACGCACTATTTTACACGAACAATATATAGCCATGCTTTTGATGAAGGTCATTGGAGTAATTCTAAGTCCAATTCAAAGCCAGGTAAAATGTTTTCACCAGATAGCTTATTGTTAAATCCCCTGATAATAGATATGCTGCTATCTTCCCGGTATATAAAAACTTTTTTGCTTTCAGGATCAACCAGCCATGCCAGGCGGGCTCCGTTTTCAATCCATTTTAGCATTTTGCTTTTTAGTGTATTTAATCTGTCCGAAGTGCTTTTTAATTCACATATAAAATCAGGACAAACATGGGCGAATCTGCTTTTATCCTCTTGCGTGAGTGCACTGTCTTTCAGGTCGCTTACCCAGGCAACATCAGGTGAAAAAACGGTCCCGTCGGCCAGCGTAAATCCTGTAGAGGAATCAAATACTTTCCCGGATTTAAATTTTTTATTCCAGACATACAATTCGCCAAATATTTCTGAGTTTAATCCACCTGTGTAATATCCCGTTGGTGCCATTATATAGATTTGCTTATTATGATCTCTTTCCAACCGTAAACCAGGATTTTGCTGACAAAAATTGAAAAACTCTTCTTCACTCAAATCATCATGAAGAATTCCTTTTACTTCTGCGCTAAAGTTTTCAAACTGCAATTTCATAATCAAATATAAAAAAATTAAGTCGCTTACTCAAACAAGGGTACATTATAAATTGTCGCAGCATCTACAGATTACTTAGTTTTGCCGTTAAGGCGTTGTGACGTTGAGTTATCAAAGAAATAAAAACGTCTGAACGCCTTAACGGCGATTTACTCATCCTTTATTTCTTAAATAAGGGGCGACAAATTGAAATGCACTCCAAACGAATGCAATTCAATAATTAGCCATCAGATCATATCCGCCATCGTGTACATGGCATAAGGATGTTATGCTTTTACAAAAACGAACTGATTATTTTTATTACAGGTAGCATTAATGATGAACCAAAAATATTTCTGCTCTTGCATTGCGGGCTATCTCCCATGGATTTCTGCCGGCAGTTATTGGGCGGGAAGTACCCTGGCCTTTCACAGAATCAATCCTTGAAATATCTACCTGGCGGGATAAAAGATATCTTTTAGCAATATCAGCTCTTTCCCGGGCAAGCTGATCACATACTCCTTTCACTCCTTCCTTTTTGTAAGCATATCCTTGTATGGTAATCGTAAGCGTTGGATCTTTCCGCAATAACATTACCACACTATCCAACACTCTATAGGTGGATGAAAATAAGGAAGTCTGCTGCAATTCAAAGGGTACGATAATCGCATCCTTGTCGGGGCAGCCGTTAAACGCTTTGAATCCATATTCATTTTTACAACTGTCTTCCTTATCTGTTATCCCGTCCTCATCCATATCGTTCAATGGGTCGGGCGGATTGGGAATGGGATAATGGATGGTGATTTCCACCGTGCAATTAAAATCAACCGGCTCTTTTAATACTTTTCGTTGTATGGACCGCTGCCTGCCCATGGCATTGGTTTCAATAATCCTTAAGCTGTCAACACCTCTTCCTACCACATAATCCTTTACAGCGCTTGCCCGGTTGAGGGAGAGGTAATGACAAATTTTTTCATTGCCCTCATCAAAATAAGAATAACCATTGATGGTTACTTTAATTGAATCATCCATCTGTAACACGGCTGCTACACTATCCATTAAATCGAAAGTACTGGTATAGTTAAGGGACGACTGTTTATAAACAAAAGGAATAACTACGGTTACATCATTTGTTTTGGGCAAACTGTCACTCCATTTACGGGCACGTTTTTGTGCTGATGGATTTTTAAGCCGGGTTAAAAATTTAGCGCCTTCCGGCCATTCACTGCTAGTGCAAAAAGGCCCGCTATGCGATGTTTCAATTAACAGGGTGGATTTGTTGGTTGGCCTGCCATCAGCGGGCACCGCATTAGCACAGGTAAAACTGCTCAATGCGTATATCAATACGGCACACACGGATATTTTGATCCATGTAAACCGAATGATGTATTTAAGTATGGGCTGAATAATAATAAAGATAATGGAACTTAGTAAATAGTTGAAAACCTATTACCAACTTATATGCCAATATTATACATTCAAAAAACCAATATAGGTTTCAATGCGAACAGATGAACCAGTTGTAATTTTAACACCACCCAGGTGCATACTTACCTATACAGACTGTATTTATATTAAACTGTTGCCACTTCTTACTTACTCAAATGCATACTACGTTCCTTATATAATTGCCTGAAGTAAGGATCACGGAGATCTTTGATAAAACGGATGGCTTCTCCTGTGCTCTTCATTTCCGGACCTAATTCTTTACTTACGCCGGGGAATTTATTAAAGGAGAAAACAGGTTCTTTGATAGCGAACCCTTGTAACTTTTTATCGTAGGTGAAATCTTTTATTTTATTTACTCCCAGCATTATCTTGGTGGCAATATTAAGATAAGGTATCTGGTAGGCCTTTGCAATAAATGGTGTAGTTCGGCTAGCCCTTGGATTGGCTTCAATCACAAACACATTGCCATCCTTTATGGCAAACTGTATGTTGATCAGTCCTTTTATATTCAATGTTCTTGCAATTTTTTCAGCATAATGTTCCATTGTTGTTACAATCAACGGCGACAAATTAAACTGTGGCAACACTGCATTACTATCACCACTATGAATACCCGCCGGTTCAATATGTTCCATCACACCCATGATATGGAATTCTTCGCCATCAAATATCGCATCAATCTCCGCCTCCTGGCAACGGTCAAGGAAGTGGTCAATTAATATTTTGTTACCTGGTAAATGCTTTATTAAACTTAAAATCCCTTTCTCTAAATCTTCATCATTTAATACAATCCGCATGCGTTGCCCGCCAATTACATAACTGGGGCGAATCAATACCGGGTAACCTACTTTTTTGGCTACTTCAATTGCTTCATCGGTATCATAGGCAGTACCATAATTTGGATAAGGAATACCCAATTCTTTCAGCGTATCGCTAAACCTGCCTCGATCTTCCGCAATATCCATACTATCGAAAGATGTACCGATAATTTTTATTCCTTTTTCGTGAAGTTTCTTTGCCAGTTTAAGCGCTGTTTGCCCACCCAGTTGTACAATAACGCCTTCGGGTTTTTCATGCTCTATAATTTCCCACAGGTGCTCCCAAAATACGGGTTCAAAATATAATTTATCTGCCATATCAAAATCGGTAGATACGGTTTCCGGGTTACAATTTACCATGATGGCTTCAAATCCGGCTTCTTTTACTGCCAGCAAACCATGCACGCAACAATAGTCAAATTCAATACCCTGGCCAATTCTGTTAGGTCCGCTACCCAACACTATAATTTTCTTTTTACCGGAAAGTTTAGATTCATTGGAAACAATGGCTCCTATTTCGGGAGAGTCGGTGGGAGCTGTTTCAAAGGTTGAATAGAAGTAGGGCGTTTTAGCCTCAAATTCGGCGCTGCAGGTATCTACCATTTTAAACACCCTTGTTAATCCCATCTCTTTCCTTCTTTCATATATTTGTTCGCCATTTTCTTCATTCATAATACGAACAATTTGTTCGTCACTAAAACCTAAAAATTTGGCACTTCTCAAAAGATCATCCGGCAGGGTTTTTAAATCGTACTTCGCTATTTGCTTTTCACATTCACAAATTTTTTGAATCTGGTAAATGAACCAGCGGTCAATACCTGTGCTTTCGCAAATACGTTTGATACTTGCTCCGGCCATCAACGCATCCTTTATCCTGAATATGCGGTCCCATTTTGGTATCTTGATATACTCAATCAGGTCATCGGCATGCATCAAACTTTTTCCATAATACCCCAGGCCAACTGCTTCATTCTCTAAACTTTGACAAGCTTTTTGTACCGCCTCAGCAAAACTTCTGCCGATACCCATTACCTCACCAACGCTTTTCATCTGGAAGCCCAGCGTATCATTAGCCCCTTTAAATTTATCAAAATTAAAACGCGGTATTTTTACAATTACATAATCCAATGCCGGTTCAAAATAAGCAGAAGTAGATTGGGTGATTTGGTTTTTTAATTCGTCGAGGTTGAAGCCTAACGCCAGTTTGGCGGCTATTTTAGCAATTGGATATCCTGTCGCCTTACTTGCCAGGGCGGAGGAGCGGCTTACCCTTGGATTTATCTCCACCACCACTAACTCTTCTGTTTGTGGGTTGAGGGCAAACTGTACATTACATCCGCCAGCAAAATTCCCGAGGGCCCTCATCATACGGATAGCAGTGTTACGCATGTTCTGGTAAGCGGTATCACTCAATGTCATGCAGGGAGCTACGGTAATACTGTCGCCCGTATGAACCCCCATTGGATCAAAATTTTCAACTCCGCAAATAATTACCACATTGTCGTTCGAATCCCTCAACAATTCCAGTTCATATTCCTTCCAGCCCAATATCGCTTTTTCCACTAATACTTCGTGGATAGGTGATGCGGTCAATCCGTTATTCAATGCTTCATCCAATTCTTCTTTTTTAAAAACAATCCCTCCTCCGCTACCACCTAGTGTAAAGGATGGGCGGATCACTAATGGAAATCCAATTTCCTGGGCAAATTCCTTACCTTCTAAAAATGAGTTGGCTGTTTTGGCAGTACAAACTGCTATCCCCATTTCAATCATCCAGTTACGGAATTTTTCCCTGTCCTCTGCCTTATCAATGGCTTTAATATCAACACCAATTAACTTAACCCCATATTTTTCCCAAACACCCAGTTCATCCGCTTCCTTACAAAGATTAAGGGCAGTTTGTCCACCCATGGTCGGTAACACGGCACTGATTTCATTTTCTTCCAGTATTTGTTCTATGCTTTCCACGGTCAATGGCAACAGGTACACCCTATCGGCCATCATTGGATCGGTCATGATGGTAGCGGGATTGCTGTTAATTAAGATAACCTTTACGCCCTCTTCGCGTATGCTCCTGGCAGCCTGTGTTCCGGAGTAATCAAATTCGCAGGCCTGCCCTATTACAATGGGTCCTGAACCTATAATTAATACTGATTTTATTGATTGGTCGATTGGCATAATATAACGTGCTTCTTTATTGGCGTGCAAAAGTATATAAAAAAGAGGAGCTTTAAGAAGGTTGCAATTTTATCATTTCATATTAAATAATCTGTAAGCGGTAAAATTTATATCATTTAAATTTGCCACTTTTAATTTAACGCATGATGGTCAGAATAAATGCCCTGTTGGGTTTAATGTTATTAGTTAATTTCATTTCATTTGCACAGCATTTCCCAACAAAAAATTACCCAAAGGGATATTTCTCCTGGCCGGTAGAAGCCAAGAAAGCGTTGGTGGCGAATTTTGGGGAATTAAGGCCGAACCATTACCACATGGGGCTGGACTGCAGAACGGACCAGGTAGAAAACCGGCGGGTATTGGCATCCGCCGATGGTTATATCGCCAAAGTAAAAATTGAACCGGTTGGTTTTGGAAGATGTATTTATATCAATCATCCCAATGGATTAACTACCCTTTATGCTCACCTGAATGACTTTAACCCCGCATTGGAAAAATACATTACCGAACAACAATACCAATTACAAAGCTGGAAAGTGTTTCTGGATGTTCCCCCTGGATTATTCTCCGTAAAAAAGGGACAGTTTATTGCATACAGTGGCAATACCGGCGGATCGCAGGGTCCACACGTACATTTTGAAATCAGGGATACCAAAACAGACAAGGTATTAAATCCGCTTCTTTTTGGATTTCCGGTGGTGGATAATATTCCCCCGGATATCTTGCGTTTAGCGGTATACGACCGGAATGTGAGTACTTATGAGCAAAGCCCCCGGTTTTATTCTATTAAAAAAGTAAACGGCATATACGTTACTATACCCAGCCTGCTTACAATCAATACTAATAAAGTAAGTTTTGCCGTCACTGCCTATGACAGGTACACAGGTTCTACCAATAAGAATGGTATTTACCAGGCAGTGTTGTACGACAATGATCAGCCGGTATCAGGCTTTCAGTTAGACAGTATCAGATACGATGAAACAAGGTACATGAATGCGCATGTTGATTATAAGTTGCGCAGCGGCGGCGGATCCTGGGTGCAGCACCTGAGCCGACTGCCTGGCTACCCACCGGGAGTGTATAAAGATATTAGCGGAGATGGGGTAATTGACATAGCAGACGGAGCAGTACACCCCATTAAAATTGAAGTAAAAGATGCAGAAGGAAATACATCGCTTTTAAAATTTAACCTGCAAGCTAGTAATATACCGCCGGTCAAGTATGTCTATGACCCACTAGGAATCAATCAGCAAAAAGAATTTCTTCCGGGCTTTATAAATGTTTTTGAAAACAGCCATATTAGTTTCTACCTGCCGGAAAATGCATTGTATGATTCTATCCGTTTTAAGTACAATGAAACTATTCCAGGCCAGGGAAACACCATTTTTCAATTGCACAATGGCAATGTGCCGGTTCAAAGCCTGTTCCCGGTTAAAATAAAAAATTCAACTACGGCCAATCCCGGTAAAATGGTGATGCACCGTTTTTGGAATGATAAAAATGATTATGCAAGGGCTATACGGGTAAGCATGGGAAATGAAAAGGATTGGTACCAGGCCAGTTTCCGGGCTTTTGGTAATTTTCAGTTGGTGGAAGATATTATACCTCCAACCATTATTCCCGTAGGAATAAGAGAAGGAATGAATGCCGCTAAACTAAATCGCATTGCGTTTGTAATAAAGGATAATACAAAAGAATTACAAAATTTCTCCGCTTTCCTTGATGGAAAATGGCTTCGCTTTACCAACGATAAGGGCAGCGCCTTTATTTATAAGTTTGATGAGCATTGCCCGCCGGGGGCACATGAACTAAAAATAAGCGTGGAAGATTGTGTGGGAAATAAATCGGAGCGGACTTATCATTTTACCAGGTGAGATGGTGAATGGTCAATGGTGAATGGTGAATCGTGAATAGTGAACCGTCAATCGTCAATGGTGAATCGGCAATCGGCAAATGTGAAATATTTGGAGTACTTCACCGGATATTGTTATTGAACATCGAGTGCATTTATTTCTGATGAGCATGTAAAATAGCAGGAAATTACAGCAATTGCATTTCTTAGCTACTTTGCTCCTTTGCGGCTTTGCGTGAAATTGATTGCGGTATAAAAACCATATTTGCACATGATTTGCCTATAAAAACAAATAAAAAATAATGACCGCATTAACAGAAGGCCGGAAAGCCCCGGCATTTAAAGCAAAGGACCAAAATGGGAAAGCTGTTTCTTTATCAGATTATAAAGGCAAAAAGATAGTATTATATTTTTACCCCGAAGATGGCACCCCTACCTGTACCGTTCAGGCATGTAACCTGCGGGATAATTTTGGATTATTAAACCAACATGGATTTACCATATTAGGGGTAAGCCCCGATGCAGTAGCAAAACACAAAAAGTTTGAAACCAAATTTGAACTTCCCTTTACTTTAATTGCTGATCCGGAGCACTGCATTATTGATAAATATGGCGTTTGGGGCGAGAAACATTTATATGGCCGGACTTATATGGGCCTGCACCGAACTACATTTTTAATTGATGAAAAGGGTGTCATCAAAAAGATATTTCTAAAGCCAAAGAGTAAGCAACATGCAGAAGAAATAATAAAAGCATGGGATGAAATTGAACAGTAAAATAATTATAAAGGAAAATTCATTCATTGCAAAGATCGCTGCAAAAAAAATGCACAGTGATGCCCTGGCAATGGTACTGGGGAAAACCATACACCTGCACAATATATCCAAAGAATCCTTTCTTAAAAATCAAAGACTGGTAAGGCATGAGCTATGCCATGTACGCCAGTACCAGGAGCACGGCTACTTTGGGTTTTTAGTCAAATACCTGTGGGAAAGTTATCGTAAGGGGTATTACAATAATAAGTTTGAGGTGGAAGCAAGAGAAGCGGAAGAAGAGACCCCTGATTCCTGAAACGATAGCAATTTTAATGTTAACCTGGTGGCCGTATTTGAATAAAACAAACATCAAGAAATCAAACATCAAAAAATCAGCCATCAGAAATTACTGTATTATCCACTCCACTTCTCCAAAATCAAAATGCCGCTCAATCTTATCCACTGTTAGCAATTGCCCTTTGGAAGATACCCCCCTGATCACCGTTTCAAAAACCATATTGTCTTTTTTTAACCGTATGGATTGGTGCCGTTTATATAAATGATGGTTATATTCTTCGAGCATGGTGTCATATGATTTTGTTAAAAGTTGAGCTGTTCTTTTCAGTATTAGCTGATGCAATTCCCTGGCCAATTCCTCCGGATCAAATCTTTTACCGGTAATCTGAACCAGGGAAACAGGGTTGACCAATGACTCATCAAATTGAGTTTGATTAATATTGATGCCTATCCCAATCACGGACCATTTCCAAAGATTTCCACTAAATTTATTTTCAATCAATATTCCCGCTGCCTTTCTGTCACGCCAATAAATATCATTGGGCCACTTTATTCTGGTTTCATCCCCGCCATAGCTACTAAAAAAGTCAAAGCCAGCCAATGCTACGGCGGTTGAAAGTTGAAATGGATGGATGATTTTCAGCTGTGGTGGGTTCAATACCACCGTTAATGCAATATTCTGTCCTTCCCCTGTTAACCATGACTTTCCACGTTGTCCCTTACCCCCCGTTTGATGGTCAGAAAACCATGCATTACCGTGTTTCGCCAATCCTGCATGAACCATTGCCATGGCATAGTTGTTGGTACTATCAACCTGTTTTAAAATTACAAACGAAGAACCGGTGTGGGGCATAATGCAACGATTGATAAAGAAATAGTACTTTTGCTCTCAATTGCAAGCTACACGCTGTTATTCAAAAAACAAAAGTGAATGGTGGGTAACAGTAAAAAACAAGCATGGTAAACCATGTAAAAGTTAATATTAAACAGTAAAAATTTGAACAATCTTACATTGTTAGCCAATCGTAAAAAAAGTACTATTAAAAAGCTAACCAAGAATAGCAAAATCTTTAAGGCAATCATCCATGCCATACAGGAAAAAAAAGGTCAAAATATAGTTAGTCTTGATCTGCGCAAAATACCTGAAGCTGTTGCTGATTTTTTTGTCATCTGTGAGGCAAGCAACAATACTCAATTAAAAGCGATTGCCGATTTTGTGGAAGTAGACGTAAAAGATAAATGTGAAGAATCTGCCTATAAACATGAGGGCCGCCAGGCGCAACAATGGATATTAATTGACTACGTAAATATTGTGGTGCACATTATGCTTCCCGAACCACGGAAGTTTTACCAACTGGAAGAAATGTGGAGCGATGCGCCAGTTACAGAACACAATGACTAAATAAACACCTTCCTTAACCACAGGCAGAAAAATATAAATAAATATTGTAAGCAAGCATTTATGGCAGAAGATAAGAAATCAGAAACAAACAGGAAATTGAATCCTAATAATACCCCATCCACCGGCGATGATTCGTCGAAAAACAAAAACCGTTTTAATATATACTGGATATACGGAATTGTGTTTGCCTCAATTGTAGGTTATAATCTTTATCGCGGAGGTTCCAGCACAGGGGTTGAAACAAACCAGATCAAATTCACTGAAATGGTAAAACAGGGTGATGTTGAGAAAATCACCACTATCCGAAACAAAAAAATTGTACGGATTTTTATTAAAAAAGATAGTCTCGACAAAAAGCAATCTTTCTACCGGGATGCACTGAATAAGCAGTATGAGAATGCGGTAAAAATGACGCAACCCCAATTGTTTTTCAGCATTGTAGATGATAAAACATTTGCTGCCTATATGCAGGATTTTTATACCAAAAATCCCATAGTTAGCCAGGTGCCCGATTCTCCAACAGATGAAGGTGAACTATTTGGACAGATCATCACTACACTTCTACCCATTTTATTAATTGGATTATTGTTTGTAATGATGATGCGTAAAGTTGGTGGTCCGGGTGGCGGGAGCGGCGGCCCCGGCGGTATTTTTAACATAGGCAAATCAAAAGCAACACTATTTGATAAGGCTTCCAGGGTGAATATTAATTTTGGAGATGTAGCAGGTTTGGATGAAGCCAAGGTAGAAGTAATGGAGATCGTGGATTTCCTTAAAAATCCTAAAAAATATACCGCACTTGGTGGTAAAATACCAAAAGGTGCGCTACTGATCGGACCTCCGGGTACCGGTAAAACATTGCTGGCAAAGGCTGTGGCCGGCGAGGCGCAGGTACCTTTCTTTAGTTTAAGTGGTAGTGATTTTGTGGAAATGTTTGTAGGTGTGGGAGCCAGCCGTGTAAGAGATTTATTTAAACAAGCCAGGGAAAAAGCTCCCTGTATTATTTTTATAGATGAAATTGATGCAATCGGAAGAGCGAGGGGTAAGAACATGATGATGAGCAATGATGAGCGGGAAAATACCCTGAACCAATTGCTGGTGGAAATGGATGGATTTGGTACCGATTTGGGTATTATCATTTTAGCTGCTACCAACCGGCCCGATGTACTGGATACCGCTTTATTGCGACCAGGCAGGTTTGACCGTCAGATATCTATTGACCGTCCGGACCTGGTAGGAAGAGAAGCAATATTTAAAGTGCATTTAGAGCCAATAAAAATCTCCACCACACTTGATATTCTAAAACTGGCTGAACAAACACCCGGTTTTGCGGGTGCAGATATTGCCAATGTGTGTAACGAAGCGGCATTGATAGCAGCAAGAAAAGGAAAAGATGCAGTGGATATGAGTGATTTCCAGGATGCTATTGACAGGGTAATTGGTGGTTTAGAAAAAAAGAACAAGATCATTTCTCCGGAAGAAAAAGAAATCATTGCTTATCATGAAGCAGGCCATGCGATTTGCGGCTGGTATTTGGAACATGCTTATCCGTTATTGAAAGTAACTGTTGTGCCTAGAGGTACGGCGGCACTGGGATATGCACAATACACACCGAAAGAACAGTATCTATACAATACAGACCAGTTGATGGACCAGATTTGTATGACGCTTGGCGGAAGGGCGAGTGAGGATATTTTCTTTGGAAAAATCAGCACCGGGGCAAGCAACGATCTGCAGCAGATTACCAAGATTGCATACAGTATGATTACGGTATACGGTATGAATGAGAAAGTGGGTAATATCAGTTATTACGATCCCAACCAGGAAAATGTTTTTACAAAACCTTTTAGCGAAGAGACCGGTAAAATGATTGATGAAGAAGTTCGCAAGTTGATTGACACTGCTTATATCCGAACCAAAAAGTTATTAACTGAGAAGAAAAGGGATGTAGAATTACTGGCAAAGGAATTATTGAAAAAAGAGGTTCTATTCAAAAGTGATGTGGAAGCATTAATTGGCAAAAGGCCTTATGAAGAAAAAAAGGCCCTGGATATAGAGCTGCCATCACCTGAAAAAAACGTTGTTGAAGAACCCGACACTTCTTTACCTGAGGAATTGGTTCATCCTCCCAAAATTTAAATAAGCCATGGCTACGTCATCGGCAAAGGAAAACATATTAAAAAGAGTAAGGCAGGCACTGAGTAATCCGGTGCCTTTGCCTTTCCCGGCAAGCGAAGGTAATAATTCCGTTTACCAGCCGTCAACAGAGCCTTTGGAAATAGTATTTGCAGAAGAGTTTACCAAACTACAGGGTAAGTTTGCATTTTGTACAGATGAACAGGACCTTCAATTTCAAATACAAAAACTGACCACCGCCAAAGAATGGTCGAAAATTTTTTGTTCCGAAGACAAATGGAACACACTATTTAGTAATACCATCAACCTGGCAGGTTGCGATGCGTCGGTTACCGGCTGCGAATACCTGGTAGCCCGTACAGGGACCATTGTAATGAGTACGGCTCAGCAAAGTGGAAGAACAGTAAGCGTGTACGCACCGGTACATATCTGCATCGCCTTCACCCATCAGTTAGTATTCGATATAAAAGATGCCCTGCAATTACTAAAAGAAAAATATGCAGGCAATATTCCATCACTAATTACTTTTGCCAGCGGACCAAGCAGAACCGCGGATATTGAAAAAACCCTGGTGACCGGTGTACACGGTCCAAAGGAGGTTTATTTATTTTTAGTTGATACTCCTTAACGTTGATTTTTTAAAGAGGCCGTTTATCTGCATTTTTCAAAGGGTTTAAAAGGATGGGGGTAATGCTGGTCATCTTCATTTTTTGACAACAAATCTGTCAATCAAAATGATTTTCCTGCTTTGCATTTACACCTTGATTGCCCTATTACCTACATCATTGCCTTATTATTGCCCATTTAATTTATAAGAAATTCCATCTCCATAAGTTCCAGTTTTATTTGAAACAGTTAACCCGTTTACTAATTCAGCTAGCTCATTTGTTGCAGTTCTTTTTGAAATACCATTTAATTCTTGGTACTCTTTATTTAATACTTTGTCTTTTTTTTTTCAAAAAGTGAAGCGTTAATTTGCAGGGCATTGATAGCAACAGTATCCTTTATTATTAACCTTTGTCAGCATAGAATTATTATGCCATTATACGCCATTTATACGCCATTTACGCCAATGACTAATTCATAAAACGCTCCTTTTCGTTGCCCGCTCATGCTGATTATACCATGTTTAACAAGTGATTCCAACTCCCTGGCAGCCGTTCTTGCAGATGTATTGTTAATTTGCTGATATTCGCTATTCCTAATTTTTCCTTTCTCTTTCAAATACAAAACAGCTTTTAGTTGCCTTTCGGTGAGGTCAAGTAATTTAAGATACTCTTCATTATAATTCTCCTTTTTAAACTCTACAAAAAAGCCCGACATGTCGTATAAGTAAACAGGTAGCGGTAGCACTGCCAATTCACATTCTCTTATCATTTTTAAAGTTCCCCGTCCCCATGATTCAATATAGCCGCTCCTGAAAAGTGCGTTTGCTATGTCAGGATTGTATGCTTTGGATGGGTGCTTGGTCAATAGGTTTTCAATTGTCCAATTTTCAGGTAATTGACCTTCGTTCCAAAAAATAATCTTGTTGCTGTAAACACTTATTTGAATAGGAATACCGGCAGAATAATCCTTATGGGCAATCGCATTCAACAGTGCTTCCCTTACTGCATCTTTAGGGTAGTCATATTTTTCTACTCTGCTGATGCCTTCGCAACTTATTGCTGCTTTTATGTATTTGGTAAACAACAAATCCATTGTTTTCTCAATCTGCTCAAAGAGGTTACCATGTATTTCATCCTGAAATTTCAAATCATCGTCTGTTTCAAAATATCCTATTTTAATGTATGCTCCTGTTACAAATTGTTCGGGGTTGGAATGAAATAGGAGAATGGCTGCCCGTTTTAAGAAATCATTTTCTTTCAGTTGTAGGTTTTCTACAAGGTGTTCATTAGTGTCGGTTAAAATATCTTCTTCAATGCGTTGGCTCTTAATTGCCCGCTTACGAAAAAAATCAAAGTTTCCTGCTTTAAATCTGCTACCGTAATCTTTGGAACGGGAACTCCATCCCAACGTTTCCCTTTTTTCTGTAAAAGAAATTTGTCTAATGCAGCTCCTTTCAATTCCTGTTTAGTACTGCCACTCCTATAATGATATTGTCCTTTATAATTAACAGGGTAAGGATAACCTTCAACAATTATTTCAATAAAATCGCCTTGAGATGTTGTATGCAAATTCACATCTGCCAAAATGCCCAAAGTGTCTCTCACTTTGTTGGGTATATCTTCCAATAGCTTTTTGGCATCTGTTAAGCCAACAACATTTCCTGCGTCGTCTTTTCCTATAAAAATGCTGCCGCCATTGGTATTGGTAAAACCACATATCCACTTAGGGTATTCGTCCCGCCAATTAGTTTTGTATTCTATGTTTTGTGATTCTGGCATTTCCGTCTTTTAGTTGTTGTACTTCATTTATATTAAGTCGCTAATTTAAGTTTTTATTGTCGGTTTAGGTTTTACAAAAGTCTTTGTTATTGTAAAGCACCTGCATTTTGTTCAGTAGGTAGGCATGGGCTTCAGGGCAAAATTAAATGTTAAATTAATTGCTATCACATGTGTCGCCTTTGAGAGTTGGCTTGCATCTCTTTAAATTTTTCGAGGCGATGACTGGCTTTTGTAAAATGGTGGAAGTAGCAGGTATGTTCAATAGAGTTGCGCATAACAAAAGCCTTACTATATTTGCAACTATAAAGGTGAGATGTTATAGGGTGTAAAATATTCTTACCCAATTTGATTTTAGATTCCCTGGTTAACCCGTATAATCAATGATAGTTTCCCCGGCAAAAAAAATTTACTTCCTGTCCGATTTTCACTTCGGCGCTCCGGATGCCATCACCAGCCTTCAAAGAGAAAAAAGAATTGTTCAGTTTTTGGAAAGTATCAAAAATGAGGCGGACCAGATATTTATGGTAGGCGATATGTTCGATTTCTGGTTTGAATATTCAACGGTGGTACCCAGGGGTTATACCCGTATTTTTGGCAAATTAGCCGAATTGACAGATTCGGGAATACGCATTCATTTTTTTGTGGGCAATCATGATATGTGGATGAAAGATTATTTTCAAACCGAATTGAATATCCCGGTATATTTTGAGCCAAAAACATTTGATTTTAATGGCAAAAGGTTTTATATCGGTCATGGAGATGGCCTGGGCCCCGGCGACGAAGGGTATAAGTTTTTGAAAAAAATCTTTCGAAATAAAATTTGCCAATGGATGTTTGGTATCATACCGCCAGCCATTGGCATGGGGATTGCCAATTACTTTTCCCGAAAAAGCAGGGCTGCTGCCGGAAATGAGCCGGAGCAATTTTTAGGCGAAAACAATGAATGGTTATTGATCTATTCAAAGGAACTATTGCAAAAAGAGCACTACGATTTTTTTATTTTTGGTCACCGGCATCTACCCATTGATTATCCCCTCAGTGAAAAAAGCAGGTATATCAATTTAGGAGAATGGATGAATTATAACAGCTATGCTGTATTTGACGGCGTGAACATGGAGTTGAAAAATTACAACCCGCAAAATTCTAAAAAATAATAAAATTGAATTAAATCCTGGTAAAAAGTGGGTCATAAAACTTAGATGAACTTAGACGATGTGGTATAATTAGAGACTTAAAGACCAATAGAATCAATAAGTAGAAAGTCAGATGAACTTGAAGTAAATTATTTATTCAAATCAAGCGTCTCGCTGATTCAATTTTTCGACAAAAAAGGCAACACTAATTTTAAAAAATGAATTTACTAAAAAGCATACTTTCTTTTATTTGCCTTAATGTTATGGCCTTCCATTCCATTGCACAGTCGGATACTAATTTTATCTCCGGAAAAATAATACCCGGTGATTTTTCTTATTTCACAGTCGACAACCTGGATAACATTTACCTCGTCAACAACAATTCGAACCAATTGAAGAAGCTAAATGCCAATGGTGATTCTGCAGGGGTTTTTAATAATGTTCGCAAGTATGGTAAGCTGTTTTCAATAGATGCAACTAACCCATTAAAATTATTGTTGTTTTACAAAAATTTTGCAACCATTGTAGTATTAGACCGGTTTCTTAACGTACGCAATACTATCAACCTTGGTAAGAAAAATATATTTAAAGTAAAGACCATCACTTCATCTTATGATAACAATATCTGGCTATTTGATGAGGGTGACAGCAGGTTGAAAAAAATAGATGATAATGGCGATGTGCTGTCGGAATCTGCTGACTTCAGAACTTTATTTGATACCATACCATCCCCTATACAAATTAGTGACCAGGATGGATTTCTTTATTTATATGATCCTAACAGGGGTTTTTATACGTTTGATTATTATGGTGCTTTAAAAAACAATATACCCTTTCTACGCTGGAACAATACCGGGATTATAGGGAAAAATATGTATGGCTTTGGAGATACCAGTTTTTACCAATATCAAACCGACCTGCTGAAATTTAGAGAATACTCCACTCCATTTATTTTAAAAAAAGCCATGCAGATAAAGGCAGGTAACAACAAAATATATGTATTGCGGAAAGAGGGGCTTCAGCAATTTTTAATAAAATAATTCAGCGGTAAAGTAATATTCTAGTTTATGGATTTTTTAGACCAGGTTTATTTTAATAATTCTATCAAGAGTTACCTTTTAGTTGGTGGAATTATTTTAGTAACCTTATTTCTGAAACGATATTTATCACGCTACCTTGTTGCTGTATTTTTCCGGCTGGCCAAAAGAATCTGGGCTACACTCAATAAAGAAAGTTTTATCGACCTGGTAGTTGAACCGATGGAATGGTTCCTGGTAATTTTAATTGGTGTATTTGCAATCGACAAATTGAATTTTCCGGGGGTGCTGCTGTATACAATTTATGGGCACACTACCGCAGATATACTAACCCGCTTAGGCACCGCCGTGATCATCATTTCCTTTATCTGGCTTGTATTAAGGCTGATTGATTTTATCGCCTGTATGCTGGAGGAGAGAGCTAACCTCACACCCGATGCAAGAGACAATCAACTAGTAGTTTTTTTAAGAGACTTTTTAAAAGTGATCATCGGCATCGTCGGACTTTTGCTAATTATTAAAGCCAGCTTTAATCAACCATTGGGCAATTTGCTCACGGGCCTTAGTATTGTTGGGGCTGCATTAGCATTGGGTGCAAAAGAAAGCCTCGAAAATCTAATCGCCTCCTTTATTATATTTTTCGACAAGCCCTTTTTTGCCGGAGATACTGTGAAGGTTAATAATATCATTGGCAGGGTAGAAAGAATAGGCCTACGGAGTACCAGGATATTAACGGGCGATAAAACCATTGTGACCATGCCTAATAAACAAATGGTAGATTCTATTGTAGATAACTGGAGCATGAGAACACAGCGAAGAGCGGAGATCAAATTGGAATTGTCTGTAAAAACGCCCATTGCCAAATTGGAACTTGTTATTGCGGAGCTAAAGAAAATACTGGAAAGCTACACAAGAGACATTACGCCTTATTCTGTTTTCCTGAAAGACATCAGCAAATCCGGCGTCACTATACTTATTGAATATTTTACTGAGCCTGTCGATCTTACCGAATTTGATACGCTTAAGCAAATTATCAGCCTGCAAATAAAAAAGTTGCTCGAAGAAAATGAAGTTGAATTTTCCGGCGAAGCCAATACGATTGTTATTAATAATGATGTGAAGGAAAACTAAAATCGACTGCTGCTAAAGCACACCTGAACTGCATTCTTCCTTCATTTTGTTATACAATAACCGTATCTGTTTTTTCAATAACCTTAAACTTCAGGGTTCCATATTTATCCCAAATACCCCAAAAAGCTCCTTCATCTCCTTCTGCTTCTGCTTTCCAGATTTCATGAAATGAAGTGAAATAAAACATTTCAATATTATCTTCAGCCGCCCATTTATTTGCATTGATAAATTATTTGACCGCATTTTCATAAGATGCCTGCGAACTTCCAACCGGAGGTCCCTGGCTTGGCCATCCTGTTTCAGATATAATTACGTTCTTTCCGTTTACGGCAATTACAGCCTTGAAATACATTTCCTTCATATACAAAAGGGAATAATCTATTTCACAACCTTCCCAGAATGGGTGACAATTGGCAAGTAATACATCACAGGCCTCCGTTATCCGGGGCCTTTTGGCAAATTCGGCATAGGTATCTGCGTACCCCATTGGAATATCCGGAACTGCTGCCTTTACATATTGCATATAGGCCCGTAACTCATCCTCTGTTAAATCCTTTCGGTACATTACCTCGTTTTCAACTGCCAGTATATCGGCATGGCCAGCGTTAGCAACTTTTAACAGACTTTCTATTTCAGTTCATTTTTTTTCGGTCTTTACCCAGCTACGCCCCTACCAGTGTTTTTAAACCGTAATAATTAGCAATCCGTGGGATTGCTTCGTTACTATCCATACACGAAAATCTCCGTATCCATTTGGTGTATGGCTTTATGACCTGCAACCGTTGCCTCACCTGGTCTTCAGTTATGTTCGAACCGGGAGCCTGCTCTTCGTGGTAGGAATTAAAACATACACCATGCATCCCATTATCCAGCATGTCGTTAAATGTTGTTTCAACTCGTCTGTGGATAGAGATGAAAAATCAGCTCCTGCTAATGCTATCAATTTGTGGGTCTTAGTTGCCATTGCTGACGTGTATAATTGGTTGGCCCGTTTTTAAGAACAGATTTGTTAAAATCGTAAATATTTTTCCATTAAAATCGTTTCCGGTTATTTAAGGGATTTGCTTTTATACCCTATAATAATTAATGATAAAAACCAGGGCTATCTGACAAGCTGTTTAAAAAATGATCTATTTGATTATTATCTTTTTATTGAGTAAACCCAAGTATTTAAGGCATCTTCATCATTCTGATTCTGATACTCCAATTAAATTTAAAAGCTTATTAGCAAACATGCAATTTAAAATGATTGTGCCTGCACTGCCTGATTTTGCCTGGTTTAACAACCATTACCGGTATACCCTGATATAGTCTACTTCCATTGTTGCATTGGTAAATGCCGGGTCTACTGCTCCACCAAATCCCCCGCCCATGGCAACATTTAAAATAAAAAAGAAATCCTGGTTAAACGGGATGCTGGCCGAATTGGCAACGGTATGAATCAACTGGTCGTCTACCAGTATTTTAATGGAAGCCGCCGACCATTCCAGTTTATAAATGTGAAATTCTGTAGTGGCGTTGGTAATTATTTTGTTGCTGCCGTCAGCATTACCTCCCGAACGCCCGGGGTAATGTAATGTGCCGTAAATTTTATTTACCTCTCTACCCAAATGCTCCATGATATCGATTTCGCCACAAGCCGGCCATGATACCGTGTTAATATTGCTACCCAACATCCAGATTGCAGCCCATGTGCCAACGCCTACCGGGAGTTTAGCCCTCACTTCCACCTTGCCATAATTAAATGCAAACTTGTTTTGCGATAACAACCTGGCAGAAGTGTATGCACTTCCACTGAAACTTTCCTTTATCGCATTTATCTTTAATACCCCACCCTGTACAATGGCGTTCTCAGGCCTGTTGGTATAGTGTTGCAACTCTGCATTGCCCCATCCACCGGCCCCCAAATCGTAGCCCCATTTAGCCGGATCGGGTGCTCCGTCCGTATTGAATTCTTCTGCCCAAAACAAGGGAAGCACCAGTACTACGGTTACCGATACAGTTTTGGAAATAGCTTGTCCATTGGCACTTTTTGCAATTACCGTTACAGTATAGGTATCGCCCACTGCGTATTTATAAGTAACCGAACCGGTTGGCACTGTTTGAAAACTATTGTTGCCAAAGTTAAATTCGTAGGTTACTGCATTGGCTGCTGTGGCAGTCAAGGATACATTACCGCTGTTATCGGGAATAACGATTGCAGTTACTACCAGGTTAGATGGCGCACTGCCTGAATTACCAGTGCCGTTTTCCTTACTACACGACGATAACGAACTTAAAAAAGCGATTAATACTATTATTGTTTGTTTCATGCGAAAATGATTTAATTAGATTTTTAAGTATAGATATAACACTCGCAAACCTAAGCTGAGAACAGGTTATATCTCATTTTTTTTATTAATAAAAATAAGAAAAAATCAATCCTCCGTGGCGGATTAATTCTTAACGGATCATGTTGAAATTTTCTACCTGTCCCTACGAACGAAGTGGAACTCGGGAGCACTTTTTACCCGAGACCGCTACCAGCTCGTGAATACGAACATATCACTCAATTTTATAGATTTCAATGTTAACTTTTTAATCCCCTGATTACCTGAACCGATCCATTTTTTTGATACCACAATTATTGCTCCCTGTTTGCCTTTTACAATAATCATATCCCGTGCATCACCGGGAATATACAACCCCGTTTCTTTTTGTGAAACCGGGTTAAAATCCCCTTTTTTTATTCCCCTTTAGCAGTAAACTGATATTTGCATCGCAATTACCCTGTTGTACCCTGAATGGAAAAAAATTGCCGGATAATAATAAATCGGGTTGTCCATCGCCATCATACTGCATGTAACTTGGGCAAAAACCTTCTACCTGGCTTTAGTATTTGCAGTTCTGTATTTTTTATACAAACGCCACGAGAAGAAATTTAAAATGCAACAGGTTAAACATGAAGAGGAACAAAGAAGACTCTCCTATGTTCATGACCTGGAGCTCAGTAAAACAGAAAGTGAGCTGGTAGCCTTGCGCAATGAAAAACTCGAAACAGAAATTGACTTTAAAAATGCTGAATTAGCTTCCTCTGCCATGCATCTTGTAAAAAAGGGAGAGCTGTTCACAAAAATCAAGAATGAAATGGTACACGTGATGAAAGGACTTGAGAATCCGCAAGCTATCAGCGGGTTAAAGAAAATGATTAAACACTTACGGAAGATGATAACCTGGATAAAGAGTGGGAGAATTTTGCAAAACACTTTGATAAAGTGCATAGTGATTTCTTAACTGAACTAAAAGAAAAGCACCCGGCCATTACACCCAATGAACTCAAATTGTGCGCTTACTTACGGATGAATTTATCCACTAAAGAAATAGCCAAGCTAATGAATATTTCAGTAAGGGGAGTAGAAATAAGCCGCTATCGGCTCCGAAAAAAACTGCAAATTCCACCGGAAGCCAGTCTATTTGATTATTTTATTGCACTACAAAGCAGGAATTAGGAAGGCCTTTTTACGCCGGGTACACAAAACTTTTTTTGGCACAGTAATCAGGAGCACTAATTTTTATTTATAATTTCTGCCAGCTCTTTATCCCATTTACCCGTTTTACCATATTCCACCACCCGGCCCAATTCCTTTCCATCCTTTAAAACGATAATGGTTGGCACATTGATAATGCCCAGGGCTTCCGCAATATGACCAAGGGCAATTTTATTGCGGTTTACTCCAAATAAAGTAATCCTTTCATCCGGCAGGCCACTCATTTCCTGGAGCTTAAAAAATTTGGGCAGAATAAATTGGGTATCCTCACACCAGGTGCCCGCAAATATGATCAGTTGCATTTTTGCATCTTTAACTTTGGCCAAAGATTGAATGAGTGCCGTATCGGGATAATAGGATTGCTGGTTAGGTGTATACCATTTAAAAGTAGAATCACCTTGAAGGAGGCCCTTATTAATAGTGCCCCTTAATATTTTTACTCCCGGATTACCGGCTTCCCTGGTAACTTCATATTCGGTTTGGGCACTTAAATGATAAGAAGCCGATAGTAATAATAGGGTAACAAGGTATTTCATCTATATATTTTTTGTTTATTTCGATAATGTCATTCCACAAATCAGGCATCTAAAAACCAGGTAAGTTATCTGCAACATAATCTAAGAGAAATTTTAACAATCAACCCATTGCCTGGATCCACAAATCAGACATCAAAAAATCAAACATCAGACATCCCTATGCTCTCAGAGGTTTGCTTTCAGCTCTATTAAAAATCCTTTTAATTTTTTAAGCGATTCAATGATGGCAAATTTTTCGCTGGCCCGTTTATTATTTTTGATAAAATCCTTCGCGCCTTCCATGGTGTATTTTCTCTCCCTCATTAAATGGTAGATCAGGTGTATATTTTTTACATCCTCCGGCCTGAACAACCGATCCCCCTTTCCGTTCTTTTTTGGCTTTAAAACATCAAATTCGTTCTCCCATAATCTGATCAGCGATTGATTTACCTTAAACATCTCGGCCACTTTTCCAATGGTATAATACATTTTCTGGTATAGTACAGCATCCTCAGGTACTTCTATCAGGTCTACGCCTTCGCTCATCTCCTTCAAACTTTTCCTTCCCCTCGTTGATTTTTCCTTTACAATATTGTTTTCTGCCGGCTTTAAAACTTCTACTTCTTTTACAGGCATGTCTTCCCTTTCCGGAACCATTATGTTTTCCGGTAAAGGCTTCTGGGGAAGATCTCCAAAATCGAATGCTATTTGTGTTTTTGCCATTGTTAAATTCATTAATCAAAGCTTTTCGCACTTCCGGTGGATGCCAGTTTAAGCAGGCGGTCGTACTGCTCTGCATTCAGGTCGTTAAAGAAAAAGTAAACCGGGTCAACCGGCCGGCGGTTGATATGCACCTCATAATGACAATGTGGCCCGGTACTGGCACCACTACTGCCTACCCATCCAATGATCTGTCCTCTTTTTACTAATTGACCTTCTCTTGCCTTTATCCTTACCATGTGCATGTACACCGTTTCATACCCGTATCCATGATTAATTATTACGTGATTTCCGGTACCGGTACTCATTCCTGAAGTGGTTACCCGCCCATCCCCGGTGGCATAAATGGGCGTGCCCTGGGTAGCTGTAAAATCAAGGCCGTAATGCATTTTGGGAATACCATATATCGGGTGAATCCTGTAACCAAAACCACTTGCTATCCTGGTAAGATCTTTATTACTTACAGGCTGTATAGCAGGTATGCTTGCCAGTTTATTTTCCTGGTTATTGATCAGCTTTGCAATTTCCTTATAGCTATTTACCTGGTATGCAATCCTTGCACTGATATTATTCAGGGACCCGGCAATTTCTTTACCCAACATGTCATCCTTCATTACACTCACCTTATCTATCTCTTTCTTTTTCTCTGTCAGTTGCGCTCTGGCACTGTCAGGCAAAGGGTTTGCTTCAAAAATAGACCGGTACACTTCGTTGTCCCGTTTTTCCAAATCCGCCATTTGCTGCTGCAATGTTTTTACCTTTTCGTTCAACACACTGTAATTATCTTTCATCAGCTCAATCCGTATCTTCGATTCCTTATCGGCCGGGCGGGGAATAAATTTTGTATACACCCAAATAACCAGGGCCGAACTCACCAGCAAGGCAGAAAAAAAACCAAATACCCGCAACAACTTCACCCTCAATGGTGTCACTAATTTTTCATAACGAAGTGTATTGGTATTATAGTAGTATTTGATTTTTTTCATAGACCCAAACCCCAACGGGGCTTTGTAAAGTTTCCTTTTATTGAATTTACAATCACCAGATAAAAATAATGCTATTTCCTTCAAATCCTAATGGTAATAACAGCCGTTCATAACAGGCTTTACTTTTCACGTAATAAATGCTACTATTTCAATGATAATAAAATTATCAATATACGCTTTGCAACTCACCATTTCCACAAGTCAATACCGAATTAATTACCTTTGCGCCACGTAATATTAAGACGTGCAAAGATAGCCGGATATATTGCAAAAATCAACCCAAAACACAAAGGTTTATGACCCAAATTGCCGAAAATAAATCCACTATTCCTATGGAGAATCAATTATCATCGCTCGAAATAAGGCGTCAATTCCTTGACTTTTTTAAATCAAAGGGGCATGCCATTGTTCCATCCGCACCAATTGTTTTAAAAGATGACCCTACACTTTTATTTACCAATGCAGGCATGAACCAGTTTAAAGATTATTTTTTGGGGAATAAACTTGCCCCCTACAAACGGGCAGCAGATACACAAAAATGCCTTAGGGTAAGTGGCAAACACAACGACCTGGAAGAAGTGGGCGTAGATACTTACCACCATACCATGTTTGAAATGTTGGGCAACTGGAGCTTTGGTGATTATTTTAAATCAGAAGCAATTGCATGGAGTTGGGAATTGCTAACCGATGTTTACAAAATACCCAAAGACCGCTTGTATGTAACCGTTTTTGAAGGGGATGAAAAAGAAAACATTCCTGCCTCAAAAATTGCATTGGCAGAATGGAAAAAACTGGTGCCGGCGGATAAGATTGTTTTTGGGAATAAAAAGGATAATTTTTGGGAGATGGGCGATACCGGCCCCTGCGGCCCTTGCAGCGAGATACATGTGGATTGCAGGAACGATGAAGAAAGAAATAAAATACCCGGCCGGGACTTAGTAAACAAAGATCACCCGCAGGTAATTGAAATATGGAACAATGTATTCATTCAATACAACCGAAAAAAAGATGGCAGCCTTGAGCCATTGCCGGCAACCCATGTAGATACCGGGATGGGATTTGAACGGTTGGTGAGGGTATTACAAAATAAACAGAGCAACTACGATACCGATGTATTCAGCGGTACCATTGAGGCCATTGGTAAAATTGTAAAAAAGGGATACAAGGCAGGTGATGACAAAGAAAGCGTAGCATTTAGAGTAATATCCGATCATATCAGGGCAATCAGTTTTTGCATTGCAGATGGACAATTGCCCTCCAATACCGGCGCCGGCTATGTTATCCGAAGAATTTTACGCAGGGCAGTTCGCTATTATTATTCTTACCTGGACTATAAACAACCTTTGTTGTTCCAGTTGTTGCCATTACTGGCAAAGCAATTTGAAACTGTTTTTCCTGAATTAAGCCTGCAATTGGATTTTATCAGTAAAGTGATAAAAGAAGAAGAGGATGCTTTCCTGAGGACGCTGGATAAGGGCTTGAAAAGAATTGATGAAACCATGCTGCAATCGCAATCAACCAAAGTGATTGATGGAAAAACGGCTTTTGAATTATACGACACTTTTGGATTTCCAATTGATTTAACGACGTTGATTGCGGCAGAAAATAATTTGACCGTGGATGACGCTGGCTTTCAAAAAGAAATGCAGCAACAAAAAGACAGAAGTCGTTCTGCGGCTGTGTTGGATACCGAAGACTGGGTTACGTTAGTAGACAATGTATCCAATCAATTTGTTGGCTATGATTCATTGAAAGCGCAAAGCCAGGTAAGCAAGTATCGCAAGGTTTCGTCTAAAATGAAAGCGTTTTACCAGTTAATTTTAGATACTACTCCTTTTTATGCGGAGAGCGGCGGACAGGTTGGCGACACCGGCACGCTGCAATTTGGCGAAGAGACCATTGACGTAACCAATACAAAAAAAGAAAACGACCTCATCATTCATTTTACCGATAAACTGCCCGGCGAAATAAACGGATTGGTGTTGGCCAAAGTAAACGGCGAAAGAAGAAAAGCGATTACCATTAATCACAGCGTTACGCATTTAATGCATGCCGCTTTACGCAATGTACTGGGTAAACATGTAGCTCAAAAAGGAAGCCTTGTAAATGAAGAGCACCTCCGTTTCGATTTCTCGCATTTTGCCAAAGTAACGGATGAAGAAATTGCTTCGGTGGAAAAAATGGTAAATGAAAAAATAAGGGCCAATATTCCCGTGATAATAAAATCGATGCACAAGGATGAAGCAATTGCCGTTGGTGCAATGGCATTGTTTGGTGAAAAATATGGCGATATGGTAAGGGTAGTCATCATGGACCTTGGTTATTCCATTGAACTTTGTGGCGGCACGCATGTAGGTAGTACCGGTGAGTTGGGGATATTTAAGATAAAGCACGAAACGGCAGTAGCAGCAGGGGTTCGCAGGATAGAAGCAGTTTGCGGTTATGCTGCAGAACAATATATCAATAAGGCATTTGCTGAAATTGTTTCTGTTCGCAACCTGCTAAAAAACCCAAAAGATATTCAAAAGTCAATTGAAAATTTATCAGCAGAAAACAGTGCCTTATCAAAAAGAATTGAAGGGTTGGAAGCCCGGCAATTGGTGGGCATCCGGAATGATTTATTGCAAAAGGATGAGATCATCAACAACGTAACATTTGTTGGGGAGATTATTGAAGTGGGCAATGCAGATGCTTTAAAGAAATTATGCGTGGATCTTAAAAATCACCTGCACGATCATGTAGTAGTACTGTGTTCCAATATTGATGGTAAAGCATTTGTTGCATTAGGTATTTCAGATACGGTGGTAGCCGCAAAAAAATTAGATGCGGCAAAAATTATTAAAGAGCAAATTGCAGGTTTGATAAAAGGTGGAGGCGGTGGACAGGCCAATATGGCAACAGCAGGCGGACAGGATATCAGCAATTTAAAAGCGGTGATAGAAAAAGTAAAAGCATTGTTGTAGATAGGTGGAAATGGTGAATCGTCAATGGGCAATGGGCAATGGTGAATGGGCAATGCTGGATGAGCACTTTTCAACAGACTGGTACAATAATCATCAACTTGTCGTAATGTGCCACTCATTATTCATCACTCACTATCATCACCCATTACTCATTAACTCATTACTCAATCACTCATTATTCATTCACTCATTACTCGTTCACTCATTACTCATTACTCATTAAAGGGTCATGTATATCATATTAGCAACCACTCGGTTAATACTGCGCCGGTTTACACTGGCTGATGCATCGTTGCTTATCAGTTAAACAGCGATCCGGAAGTGGTAAAATATATACACGAGCCAACGTTGGAAAGCGAAGGGGAAGCTTTGCAGATATTAACCAATATCATTTTACCGCAATACCAGGCCGGCCTCGGCCGCTGGGCAATACATACAAAAGATACCGATGAATTTATTGGCTGGTGTGGATTAAAATATTTGAAAGAGGAAGATGAAATTGATTTAGGATACCGCTTACATCAATCTGCCTGGGGTATAGGATTTGCCACAGAAGCCGCAAAATATACTGTAGCTTATGGATTCAACCAGCTAAACTTACACGAGATTGTTGGTAAAGCCCATATTGAAAACATCGGTTCTATTAATGTGCTGCAAAAAATTGGCATGCAGTATATAAAAGAAGCGATAGAGAATAATGAACGGGTAAAGGTTTTTATAGCAGTTAACTCGCTTTAAATTATGGTGGTTTTCGATTGATATTAATACAGGATAGATTAAATCTCTTCTCAAAAAATAATAACCCATAATACTAATTTGCTTGTTCCCCTTCAGTGGTTAGGGGCATACCTTTGGCAAAATAATCAGATATGATCAATTACAATCCCAGGGAATGGTTCACATTTATTTTCCGCTTTCACAAAGCCGATACATTTCGTAAATTATTCCCTCTTATTATTGCTATTTGCATCTATTCCTGGCTGATCGCTTTCCTGGAAATGGGATATTTCAAACTGGGAGAAAACAGTCATGTCAAAAACATTCCGGTAATGCATGGCCTGTTAGGCTTCGCCATTTCAATGCTGCTGGTTTTTAGAACCAATACCGCCTATGATCGCTGGTGGGAAGGCAGAAAACTATGGGGTGCCCTGGTAAACAACAGCCGAAACCTTGCCATCAAACTTTCTGTAATGCTTCCCGAAAACGATAAGGAGCAAAGAACATTCTTTAGAAAAATCATACCTGCATACGCCCATGCGCTGCACCACCACCTGAGGGCAGAGGCAACCAGGGTTGCATTATTTGCAGAAGATATCCATCACCCGGCCTTAAAACATATTGATAAAGAAAAGCACATTCCCAACCAGGTAAGCCTGCTGATGTTTAAACACATTCAGCAATTGCACAAAGAAGAAAAATTAACCGGAGACCAATTGATTATTTTAAACACAGAACTATCTTCTTTTACAGACATCTGCGGGGCATGTGAGCGAATAAAAAACACACCCATTCCCTTTTCCTACAGTGTATTTATTAAGAAATTTATTTTCTTTTATGTAATGACCCTTCCTTTCGGGTATGTATTTACACTGGGCTATTACGTAATACCGGTGGTAGCATTCATATTTTATGTATTGGCCAGCCTTGAATTAATTGCCGAAGAAATTGAGGATCCTTTTGGAAAAGACGACAACGATGTACCAACTGAAAAAATAGCCATTAATATACATAAGCACATCAGTGAACTTATTTAAAAAACATTCAGAAAGGTTTTCAAGTAAAACATATTGAGTGGCGGCTATTAAAACAATCCCACATTTTAATCCATCAAGCTTAGGATACCATCAAATAAAAATTTTGTTAAAGCATTAAATATGTATCCGAAACTTTTCGTAATTCGGCAAATACCCCTATTTTTGATCTACTAAAATCTTCGTACATTAAATAAAGTATCATGAAAAAAGTATTGATTACAGTTGCAGCCATCGTTTTAATAAGTTTGCCAACCTATCTGAAAGCACAGGACGAAAAAAAGGAAAAAATTGAAATTGAAGAACGGATCGAAAAAAAGGAAAGGCTTGAAAAGAAAGAAAAACCAGAAAAAAAGGAAACCCAGGAAATTATCATTCGCAATAAAGGGGGTAAGTACCTTAATCTAAAAGTTGAAATCAATGGAGATAATATTATAGTAAATGGTAAGCCCCTCTCCGAATTTAAGAATGATGAAGTAACCATCAATAAAAGAAAAATAACCATTCGGGATGGTGGTGATGGTGCCATGTCATTTAATTTTTCACCTGATGCAATGGGATTTGGCAACGAATTTATGAAGGAATGGAAAGAGGGCAAAGAAATCATTAAACCGTTTTTAGGCGTAACGACTGAAAAAGTAACAGAGGGCGCTAAAATTATGGAAATATCAAAGGAAAGTGCTGCTGAAAAAGCCGGTTTAAAAAAGGATGATATCATTACCAAAGTGGGTGATGATAAAGTTGCAGACGGAGAAAACCTGTCAGAAATCATTTCATCTAAAAAACCAAAAGATGTAGTGAAAGTAACCTATTTAAGAAATGGTAAAGAAGGCACTGTAAAAGCAACGTTGGGAGAAAGAAAGATAAAGGCTCCCATTGCATTTGCTTACGGCCAGCCTCGCGGTAATATGAGGTCTTTCACATTACCACGGATTTCAGGAACACCCAATGGCGATTTGATGAATGAAGATAGATTGCGAGAACTGGGATCAATGGCTCCTGGTCGCAACTTCGACGTCAATCCCTTTATGCAGCTCGAAAACTCGTTTCCCCGCCAAAAAAAGTTAGGACTTAAAATACAGGATACGGAAGAAGGTGGAAACGTAAAAGTAATTGATGTGGAAGAAGGTTCTGCTGCTGAAAAAGCAGGATTAAAAAAAGATGATATCATTACTGAAATCGGCGGTGTAAAAATTGAAAATACCGATGATGCCCGTGAACAATTGTTCCCATCAGAAGCCAAAACTGCTTATACCATCAAAGCCAAACGCGATAGCAAAGAGGTGAGTTTTGAAGTAAAATTTCCCAAAAAATTAAAAACAGCCAATTTGTAATTTAGTATTAAAGTATAGCCGGAAAGCCAAAGCCATTAGTTAACAGCTTGTCTGTTTGCTGATGGCTTTTTGGTTGCTGTCAGACGGTTCCCGTCAGACAGCAACCAAAAAGAGAGACCACCTTTGGGAAGTTGCCCGGTCAAACGGGGGCCGTCAGACCGGATAACTTCCTTACCTTTGCGCCGTGATAAAAAATGATAAATACGAGGTGGTAATTGGGCTGGAAGTACATACCCAATTACTTACCAAAAGCAAACTCTTTTGTGGAGATAGCGCTTCTTTTGGTGCAGCTCCAAATACACATATCAGCCCGATCACTTTAGCGCATCCGGGCACCCTGCCAAAAATGAATAAGAAAGCCATTGAATTTGCGATCAAATTGGGGCTGGCTTTACATTGCGAAATTGAACAGCAGAATTATTTTGCCCGCAAAAATTATTTTTACCCCGATTTGCCAAAAGGCTACCAGGTAAGCCAGCACACTACGCCTATTTGCAAAAATGGTTTTGTAAAAATCAGGGTGAATGATGCTGAAAGAAATATTCAACTGAACAGGATTCACATTGAAGAAGATGCTGGTAAAAGTTTACATGATGTGGATGAAAATTATACCGCCATCGATTTGAACCGTGCCGGAGTTCCACTACTTGAAATAGTTAGCGAACCTGATCTGCACAGCAGCGAAGAGGCTTTTGCCTACATAACAGAATTAAGGCGGCTCGTGCGCTGGCTGAACATTTGCGACGGCAATATGGAAGAGGGCAGCATGCGATGTGATGCCAATATTTCCATCCGCCTGAAAGGCGAAAAAAAATTGGGTACCCGGGTAGAAGTTAAAAATCTCAATAGCATCCGTAATGTAAAAAGAGCCATTGATTTAGAGGTAAACCGGTTGATTGATATAGTAGAAAGTGGTGCTTCCATTATACAGGAAACAAGGAGTTTTGATGCAGACAATAACACTACTTTTAGTTTGCGCAACAAAGAAGAAGCCGATGATTACCGCTATTTTCCTGATCCTGACCTTACGCCTTTTAATATTACCGACGAATTTTTACAGCAGGTAAAAGATGCTATTCCAGCCTTGCCGGAAGAACTGGAAATAAAGTACAGGGAGGTATTTCAGCTACTACCATACGATGCACAGGTAATTTGCAGCGATAAATCGCTGGTGAATTATTTTGAAGATTTGATACAGCATACTGCTAATTATAAGGCTGCGGTAAATTGGCTGATGGGCCCCGTAAAATCTTATTTAAACGACCATGGTATTGAATTGGAGGCGTTTCCACTACCACCTTCAAAAATAGCAGCACTTATCCAACTGGTAGATGACGGAAAAGTAAATTTCAGTATTGCTTCTACCAAAATTTTAATGGGGTTGATTGTAAGTCCGCAAAAAGAACCATTACAAATTGCAACAGAATTAAACCTGATACAGGAAAGCGATAGCGGCTCCGTTGCCGCCTGGGTAGAAGACGTAATTGCCAGGATGCCGGATAAGGTAAAAGAATATAAAAGTGGTAAAAAGGGATTGATTGGTTTGTTTGCCGGTGAGGTAAAAAAATTGAGCAAGGGCAAGGCAGATATGCAGATAGTAAATAAATTATTGGCCGAAAAATTAAATTAATGATTCAATGAAAAAGATTTTTGTAATAGTGTTTTGCGCTGCTGTCTTATTCTCCTGTAACAATGATACACCGAAAGGGAAATTTAGTGTTACGGGTGAATTAAAAAATATACCTGACCAAAAAATTTACCTGGAAGAATTATACTTTAGCCAGAAGGATCCTGCAGTATTGGATACGGCCGAAATTAAGAATGGGAAATTCTCTTTAACTGCTTTAGCACCGGAGGAAGGGCTCTATCGTTTGCGCTTAGAAAAAAATGAAGCGGCTTTTATTTTTATCAATGACCAGCCCAATATCAGTTTTGCCTCTGACTTTAATAACCTATCAGTACAAAGCGCAGTATTCAATACGCCGGCCAATCATTTGCTCAGGAAATTTATGGTTACCATTGATGCAAAAAGAAAAGAGCTGGAAGGAAAAACGACCCTGTTGCAACAATATGCAAATCCCGTAGCCACGGATAGCATGTATAATGTGATGCAAAAAGAGTACGATCAAAAAGAAAGCGGGTATCAAAATTACATCCTTCAATATTTAGATACCACCACCAATGCAGTGATGGCCCTGTTTAGTTTGGGTTACACCCGTACTATTGAACCGGAGAAACTGGAAAAAGTAGTTGGCGGACTTACTAATCGCTTTCCCGCCAATCAATCGATTGCTACCATTGTAGCACAATACAAACAAATGATTGCACAATACAAGGCCAAGCCCCACGATGGCGGGCTTGCCCCGGAAATTAATATGCCGGATACAAGCGGCAAAGCCTTTGCCTTAAGCATGCTCCGCGGAAAATATGTGCTGGTCGATTTTTGGGCAAGCTGGTGTGGGCCCTGCAGGGGTGAAAACCCAAATGTGGTAAAAGCATACAACAGTTTTAAGGATAAAAATTTCACCATTTTGGGCGTATCCCTTGATAAAGACAAAGCAGCCTGGATAAAAGCTATTGCAGACGACAATCTTACCTGGTACCATATCAGCGATCTGAAATACTGGAACAGTGCCGCAGTTAACTCCTATGGTTTTGATGGTATTCCCTACAATGTATTGGTTAATCCGGAAGGGAAAATTATAGGCAGTAATTTGAGGGGAAGCGAACTGGAAAGGAAGCTGGCGGACCTGGTAAGGTAATTTGGGGTCGGCGCCAGGCTGTTGAATAAAGAAAATTAAAATTAACCCCTTACTCCAATTGCGATAAATATACCTGGCGAAATATAAAAGCCGTTCTTTTTAAAGAACGGCTTTTTATATTAAAGTCAATAAATTTTAAAATTATGGTTTATCCCAGAATACTCTTACCAACAGGTTAGGTTTCTGAGGTGGAGCATTTTTATTTGCATCAATTTCATTCTGCGGATAAGGCAAACTTCTTGGAATTTCAGTTGTTACTGCATTGGCAACTTTTACGATTGCAGGATATCCGGTTCTTCTCCAGTCTGTCCATGATTCCTGCATAACACCAAAGTTCGCAACAAATTTCTCACTGATTATCTGGCTTACCTTATCAGCATTTGTTCCGGCAAGTGTTCCGTTTAAAACAATATATGCTGCGATATCCCCCGCTGCAACACCGGCATTCTGCATGCTTGCTGTAATACCTGCCTGGAAGAATATTTGCGCATCTCCCGGGGCACCATACACTGCCGCTTCCGCCCTGATAAAGTTATATTCAGCAAAAGTTAACATTCGTATCGGCGCAGTTCCATCATAAGTGATGCTTCCGGTCAAAGGATTGGCATTGGTAGATCCGTCTGCGTTGGCAGTTCCACCGGTAGCAGCACCTCTTAAGTATGAGTGAATCCTGGAATATTTTTGCGATTGCGGATCTGCCGCAGCGGCTCCGGCATAGGTAGTTGAACCAAAAGGAAAACTGCTGAAATAGAACGGTCTTCTTGGATCAAGTTTAGTGTTCATTGCATCTACCAAAAACTTGTTAGGGAACAAATTATTTCCCCTGCTAAGGTCAAACTGGTGAATAGGGTTTTGCCTGTTTTGAAGATTGAAAAAAGGCATTTCAAAATTATCAGCATTCGCAGCAAAGAAACTTACTCCTGCCTGGTTTACGAGGGCAGTGATCTTAGTAACTGTTTCCGGTAAATTTAATTTAGAACTATGAATTAATAGCCGAAGTTTTAACGTGTTGCCAAATTTTATCCAGTTAGCTTTTTTAGTACTAAAGGCGCCACTGTAAATAGTTGAATTGGCGCCAGGCTCAATGGCTCCTGCTGGTGCTGTATTCAAATCGGTTAATGCCTCATCAATCATTGTAATTAAAGCAGGGTAAATAGTAGCACCATCATCGTATTTGGGAGATGTATTCGAACTCGTTTGTTGCGTCTCCAAAAAAGGAATATTGCCATAAGCATCAACCAAATGCTGATAATTATAGGCTTTCAGTAGTTTTGCAACACCCCGATAGTAGGGAGCATTCTGGGCAGTTGCCAACCTGATGATGACTTCAATGTCATTTAAAGTAACAGCGTAAAAAAGGTTCCACATATTATTTACATCCGAAGATTGCAGGAGATACTTTTCGTACTGCTGTGTCTGCGTTTCACCTCCGGTAGTTTGTCCTGAGTATTGCTGCACCAACAATCCTCCATACCTGTTCAGGTCACTGCCACTGGAAAATCCTGTATTTACGGTAACATTTGTAAGCAATAAATTTATTGGAGCTGATGCCTCAGCAATCCGATCCGGGTCTTTATTAATATCAAGGTACTTTTTGCAGGAAGCAAGTCCTAATAAAAAAATAGCTGATACCGCAATTAATATTTTTTTCATTTTGATTAATTTTAAGTTAAAATGATTTACAGTGTAATTCTTAAATTAACACCCATTGTTCTTGTAGAGGGATTTGCATTAAATTCCAAACCCTGGATATTGCTTGATCCCAGCGCATTTTGTTCGGGATCCAGGTGTGGATAATCCTTTGATTTCAGGAACAGGTTTCTGCCAAACACACCGAACTCAATATTTCCAAACGGAGTTTTATCAATCAAACTTTTAGGTAATTTCATAGTCAGGTTAGCTTCTCTTACCCGGAACCACGAAGTACTCACCATAAATCCTTCCGCTGCTACATACTTTCCGGAATTACCCCAATATTGATCTGCACGAATAGGAATGTTTACTTTATTCCCGCTTGCATCTACCCCATCAAACTGGTAATTAGTAAGGGGAGTAACATTGTCTGCTGCAAAACGAGGTAAAGTTGCCGTTTCAATTACAGAACCGTTTCTCCTTAAATCAGCAAGGTTTCTGCTGTACAAATCTCCGCCATTCCGTATATCTAATAATACATCCAGCGTAAAGTATTTGTAGGTAAAACTATTGGATATACCCATTGTAAACTTTGGATTGGAATTACCAATCTTAAATACACCGGAAGTTGGTAATGGCAAACCGGCATTGGTTCCTGTAGCCTGTAAAATAATATTACCATTTGCGTCCCGCTGGTATTTGTTGCCATAGATAACTCCATATTGTTCACCTTCAACAAGTCGAACATTTGGAGTTGTAAAACCGGCTAACGTAATTACAGAAACACCCGGGGCTAATTTTGTTACGATACTTTTAAATTGCGTGTAATTGGCATTAATGCTCCAAATAAAATTTTTGGATTTAACCGGGATTAAACCAAGGGTAATTTCAGTACCCTTTGTTTCAATTTCACCCGCATTTTGAAATAAACTGGTCACTCCTGATGCTCCCGATACAGGCACCGGAAACAAACCATCGGTTAATAAACGCTGATAGTAATTAGCCTCGATGATAATTCTGTTATTGAACAGTTTTAATTCAGTTCCAATTTCCCACTCCGTGGTAAACTCCGGTTTCAAATTAATATTACCGGCGGCATTTGAAATGGTATAACCAGATAAGCCATTAAATGGATAGGCGATACTTGGTCCGAAACCATCAGAGGCTCCACCCAAAGCTGCATAGTTATCCGTATTATATGCAGGTGCTGCCCGGCCAACCACACCATAGTTGGCGTGCAGTTTCCAAAAATCCAACACATTGTTTTTAATTGATGGAATGGCATCTGTTATTACCGCACTTAACGAAGTGGCAGGATAAAATATAGAATTGTTGCCCGGCGCCAAAGTAGATGAGAAATCGTTTCTCGCTTTTACATTCAATGCCAGCCATCTGTTGTATTCTACAACAGCATCTGCAAAAATACCTATTGTTCTTACCTGAGATGTACCAACCGTTGGTGTATTAAGAACTGTGGCGTTACTGATCTGATCAAAACCTCTAATAGCCAACCCTGTGCTTCGTGCACTCAGAGAATTTGAATAGTTATCGTAAATCTCATTTCCTACGGTTCCAATAAAATTAAATTTTCCAACCCTCTTTTGTGCATTCAGGGTAGCATAGGAATTGATGTTTCTCAGGTTTGATTTAGTATCAATAATTCCACCTGTTCCGCTGGCACTTGTGTTACCGCCTCCACGAGACCCTATTTCATCAAACCCATGTGAGTTGAAAGACTGGATATCACCTCCAATTTTTATATCTGCATTTAACCAGTCAGTAAATTGATACCTTAACCCTAAGTTTCCTATTATTCTGTCAACTTTGTCATTATACCTGACGTTTTCTATAGACCAGTATGGATTATCTTCTCCTCCATAAAACAACTGGGCACCGGTAGAACTATAATAAGGGCTTCCTGTAAGATCGAAACTCCTTGGAGTAAATAATGATCTAAATACAGGATTGGAAAGCTGGTTTCCTTGCTGGGTTCTTACAGAGGAAGTATAGTTGGTACTTATATAGGTACTAACTGTCAATTTTTTAGTTATTTCTGAATTTAGATTTAGGGTTAGTACGTTTTTTTTAAGCTTATTCCGGTCAACTACATAGGTTTCCTCGGTATTATTATAAGAGACCCTATAGCTGGTTTTCTCACTTCCACCACTGAAACTAATCGTATTTTGGCGATTGTAACCGTTCTTAAACAGATCAGCTACATTATTGGGATATGCACTCAGCGCTTCCTGCTTTCCAAAAAAATTGGTAACATTTTGCCCTGTAATTCTTGGGCCCCAGGAGGTGGAAGCATTCGGATTATATATACCCACCGTGGCAGTTGCAGTATTTATACCGACGGAAGTACCCTGCGCATATTCATTTTGGTATTCTGGTAGCGTGTTTACTGATACTATAGAATAGGAAGAATTGATATCTATATTATTTTTGCTTTTGCGGGTGCCTTTTTTTGTAGTAATCAGGATTACTCCTGCTGCACCACGGGAACCATATAGCGAAGTTGCAGCAGCACCTTTCAATACGGTCATTTCCTGAACATCATCAGGGTTTATATCCACTGCACGATTGGAGGTTGTTACACCATTTTGAAGCGCCACAGCACCACCACCATTATCAATAGGTACACCATCGATCACAAAAAGTGGTGCACTCGAACCTGTCATGGAAGTATACCCCCTTATCAATATTGATGATCCCGCAAACGAACCACCAGTACCCTGTGTACGAACACCGGCTACTTTACCTACAACGGCATTTGTAATGTTAGTATTTCTTACCGAAGTTAGATCCTCTGATGAAATAACAGGGGTGGAATATCCGAGGGATTTCTTGTCCCGCTTAATTCCATAAGCTGTAATTACCACTTCGGATAGGCTCTTATTGGAACTAATTAAAGAAAAGCTGAGCGTAGTTGCGTTTCCCAAAGTCTTTGTAACGATTTCAAAATCTAGTGCAGAAAAAGTAAGCGATTTTACACTCTCTGGAAGCGTTATCCTGTAATTTCCATCCTGATCCGTTTGGGTTCCGGACTTGCCGTCGGGGCTTATAATGGAGACGCCTGGTATTGGTACTCCTTTTTCATCGGTTATTTTTCCGGACAGCGACCGGTCTTGCGCTGTAACAGTAAGCATACATAGTAATGCTACTGAAAATGAAAGCATAAGTTTTCTCATGTGCAATTGGTTTAGTTCTTTCAAATATAATTAACAAAATCCTAAAAAGTAGTAATTGCGTAACATTATTATTCCTGTCTGTTTACATCTCTTTAACAACATAAAGTATCATTCAAAGAGTCTTTTAGCAATATTAACAAATGTGAAAGCAGTTTTAACATTTGCAGGCAAATGACCTATAAACGGAGATGGAATGACGCTTTACATAACTACTTTAGGTTGACGATGACCAAAAGACGGCAACTGGTTTTTGTCATCGCATTTTTAAAATCCGATAGCTATCGTATTTCAAACGCACCTTGTTAACCCCAGTCTCTTCCACTCCTAATTTATTAGCTTAGATAAAATATTATACTAGCCCTGTTGGTGCGTTATTAAACTTCCTGGTAGATTTTCATAGTAGCTATTGAAACCGTATAATGTAAGACGTCGATAGCAGTTCAAACTGTATCTTTCTGATTTACCTGCATCACCCATCAAATTTTTTTTCAAAAAAAACAGGCTACCCCCGGGAATAGCCTGCATTTAATAATCAATAATATTTACAGTTTCTGTAATCTGATTACGTAATTACCATAATTACCAAGTGGCGAAGTATGATTTAAATTGACACTAATGATTTTATCACATGCATTTACAAAATTTTCAGCACTACCCGCTACACTTGCACAGGAGAACACTTCTGTAGGGCCATACCTGCCATAAACCTGTTTTGCAACAGAAGTTACATTTGTGGTTTTATTTATCAAGATTTTTATTGGCACCGCAGCATTCGCAAAATATTTAAACATTACAGTGTCACCACTTACAGTAAGTGGAATGATTTCGCCAACACTATAATCCGCCCATTGATCTACCAGCACCTTAAAGTCGCCTGCAAAATCTGCAACATTCAGTGGACAAAATTTCTGCATTACAACCATTACAGAATCCTGGTAACCATTTTTATTTACAAAACCGGCCTCAGAAGTTATTTTAATTTTCAATGTATCTTTTCTACCGGTAGGGTATCCGGCAAAAAGGCCTTGAATTCTGAGTGTGTCTGTTGCTTTACCTGCCTTTATAGTAACTTCCGTGGGTGCGGTGTATTGTACGCCTGAAACAGCTCTTAAACTGGTGATGGTGAACTTAACTTTTCTATCCACATTAGACACAGTAGTAACACCGATTGGAAGGTTAAAAACTGAACCTGGTGCAGGAGTTTGACCAATATTAAAATTATAATAATTATTAGCAACAGTGGGAACCATTAAAAATCTTGCAGCTTCCAGTGGTATCAAGGGTGCCTGGTCCAGCACCACGTTATTTTTTTTACATGAGGCTATACTAAGCAATAATACCCCTGTAAAAAAATATATGTTCATAAACTTCTTCATCATCTTTGTATAATTTAATGTTTTAAATGGGTTCAACTATATAATGGTTCTTTTTAACCGTTATGGATTTTGATCTGAATCGGTCATTTTACTATTATTATTTAATTCTCTTCTTGGAATCCTCATCAGGAAACGGGGATCAGCGGGAGATGTAGTATACACACCTGGATCAAAACTAGGTGAACCATGATTGCCTGCACCGGTTGGACGGCTAAGGCCCTGGTTTAAACGCTTAATATCCAATAATGAGAACCCTTCACCCCATAACTCTATTCTTCTTTGTAAAAGAATTTCACTAACCAACGCAGCGCCGTTGAATGATGCAGCACTATATGCGGGGTTCCTTGCTTGTACCAATGATTCCAATACGGTACGTGCCGGTGCATCCTGGGATTGCCTTGCCAAAGCTTCGGCCTCAATCAGGTACATTTCAGCTGCACGCATGTACAGGTAATCTGCAGCCCAGCGATTATTGATATCAGGTACCTGGAATTTTAATTGATTATAATCCGGGTTTGAGGTTGTTCCGGTTCCAGGTGTTCTGAAGATGGTTTTTCTTACATCACCAGTTTGAATCTGATCGTATAAAGCTTTAGTGATCTTCTTCTGTCCACCCAGGGCAGCATAACCACCAGTACGAATATCCATGTGTGAAAAGAACGACGCATAAATGGTAGCCTGATCTGAAGGTATTGAGGAACCCCACATCCATTCCGCATTAGTCAATGAAGAAAATGCAGGTAGTGCAGCATATTGAACTGAATTCATCAAAGTATACCCTGTACGTGCTTTTTTCGCAGCAGCCGCAGCCGCTGGCCAATCTTCCATTAACAATGCAACCCTTGCTCTTAAACCTTGTATAACTGAAACATCAATGAAATTCTTAGATGTCCTGGTTTTACCTGTCAAAAGCGTTTCAGCCAACGTTAAATCTGCCACCAGTTGAGTGTACACTTCCTGAACTGTACCTCTTCCTTTACTTTCTATAGGGATAACAATATGTAATGGAACCCCTGGTTTGGTTTCGTTACCCTTGTATGTCTGTTGAAAATTATTAATCAGGTAAAAATAACCATAAGCCCTCAAACCCAATACCTGGCCTTTTATAGATTCTTTTTGAGCCACAGTTGCTCCCCCTATACCATCAACTACTGGTAGAATTGTATTGGCCTGTTTTACCATATCATAATAAAAATACCATGAATTGTCTGATTGGCGACCATCTTCTACTCTTGCCCATTCACTCAAATTATAGGTGGCATTGTACCAGCCATATCCCTGGCTATGCACCACCATATCATTACCCATCAGGTCATTCTGAAGATCGAATGATTTCTGTCCATAGTTATCATGCCCGGTACTGGCTCCAATACCAAATGCAAACTGTTCCTTAGCTACACCGTCAAGAAGCGCATATACAGAATTAAGACTACTTAATAATTCAGCTACTGTAACTGCATTACTAGGTTTTGTCTCCAGGTAATCTTTTTTACAGCCCGTAAAAACAAGCAAAAAAAGCGGAATTGCGAATAATATTTTTTTCATAACTGTTTTTTTATAATTTATTGTAAATTAACATTGAAACCAACATTTACCGTTCTAAATGGAGTATAGGAAGCGTCTGATGTTCCTGTAAACGCACGTTGAGGATCTAATCCTTTTTGAGCCGTGTACAACCAGGCATTATCGACATTTCCAAATATTTGAACACCACCCACATGCATGCGATTCGCTATACCTTTTGGAAGCGTATAACTTAAAGTAATATTTTTAATATTTAACCAGGATCCGTCAACAAGCCATCTTGAAGAAGCTCCTTCCTGGTTTGCAATAGCATTTTGTAATCTTGGTACATTCGTAACATCACCAGGTTTTTGCCACCTTTGTAAGGCATCAATAGATAAATGTGTACCAGCGCTACCTCTATGCATTATACTGGCATAGTTGCCATTATAAAATTGTCCTCCGTATGAAAAAGTGACAAGAACTGACAGATCGAAACCTTTGTAATTAAAAGAGTTGGTGACCCCTCCGGATATATCAGGAAGAGCAGATCCATGACTGTAAAAACTAGCCAGGCTATATTGGTTGGTTAATGTTTTGTTGGTAACTTTACCGGCTGCATCCAATATGTCTTTATAATATAGGGCATCTCCATTGGAGGCATCTACACCTGCAAATTCCGGTAGCCAGAAATCATAAATACTTTTGCCAATAAATAGTCTTTGAGTACCCCTAACGATACCAAGTTTTTCTTGTTTAGTAGGAAGTTTTGTTACAACATTCTTAAAGTGGGTAAGGTTCAGATCAACTCTCCAATTAAAATTCCTTGATGCTATTGCATTATAACCTAATTGTAATTCCACTCCTGTATTTTTCATGGAACCAATATTTTGAAAAATAGAGGCGGCACGAATATCAGAAATACTAAGCGGCACATCAAATAACAGATCATCAGATTCACGCCTATACCATTCAAAGGTACCAGTAAGACGATTTTTAAACACTGCGAAATCCACAGCTAAATTCAATACCTTATTTTTTTCCCATAAAAGATTTGGATTTGCCGATCTTGTTGTGTTCAAGTAAGATCCTGTACCTGAAGCATAAGAATAATCGCGGTATTGATAGTACAAACCAATATTATCATTCCCTTGTTCGCCATAGCTTGCACGAAACTTTAATTCATTTAACCAGCTTACATTCCTCAGGAACTTTTCCTGCGATACTCTCCAACCAAGACCAACAGAATAGAAATTGCCCCACCGCAAAGAATCGATAAACCTTGAAGATCCGTCCCGGCGTAAGCTTGCAGAAACCAAATATTTTTGATCAAAATCATAATTCAAATTGCCAAAATAGCTTTCAATCCGATGATTGTCTTCGTATGAACTGGCAGGCTCAAATGCACCTGTCCCATTATCTAACTCAGATTGACCTGGAAATAAAAAACCGGCTGTATTAGCTGACAAATAGTTGTATTTGTATTTATAATTTTCATGACCAGCCAAAAACCTGATATTATGCACCCCATAGGAATGCTTCCAGGTTAACACCTGGTTTCCTGTAATTGAAACCTGTTTGTCATCTGTTTTAGTAGACCTTCCTCCATCTACACCACCCGGTGTAGAGGGGGCTGCATCGCCATACTGGTTATTTTGGTATTCGGTAATATTGTTGGAAAGATAATTAAGACCTAATGAAGCTTTAAAACTGAAATCAGTCAGGAATTTAATTTCACCAAATAAATTGGAATTGCCATTAAAAATATCTCTTGAACGATCATCTAAAGCAAGTGATCCAAGTAGATTTGATCTGCCTGCATAAGGTCTTGTTCCCATTTGCTCGGGTACACCCCAGTCTAATTTATGCTCACCAAGGCTGTCAATAAATGCTCCGGTTGTGGGATTGCGTTGATAAACCGGGTAAATAGGTCCCATTTGACGGGTATAATAAAAAGGATTGGTAGTAGCAGTTCCTCCGCTCGGAACATCCTTACGTTCAGCCATGGCGCCATCCACATTTATACCGGCATTAAACCATTTGGTGGGTGCTACATTTACGTTTAGCCGTAAATTGTAACGTTTGTAACCGGAATTTTTAACTATACCGCCTTCATTAAGATAACCCGCAGATAAATAATAATCACTATTGTCGCTTGCACCAGAAAAATTAATGTTGGCATTGGTACGGGCCGCCTGGCGAAACAAAACATCTTCCCATGAGTCATTCCATAATAAGGTTGCGCTTGAGTTTAATTTACCAGTAGTTGGATCAACCAATATATTTCCTGGTACACTATAAGCATTGTAAACAAGTCCATTTACACCGGTTAAATTGCCGGAAGCCTTTGTTCCTGCCAATGTTGGATTATCTCCCTGGGCAACATAAGAATTACGATAAGCTTCCCAGAATAACTCATAATATTGCTGAGAGTTTACCCTGTCATATTCCGGAATACCACGGCTCATAAATCCCTGGCGAAGGCTGGCTGTAACATTGGTTCTCCCTTTTCTTCCCTTTTTAGTTGTTATCATTATAACCCCGTTAGCTGCCCTTGAACCATACAACGCACCTGCTGCTGCATCTTTTAAAACAGTTACTGATTCAATATCGTCATTCGATAATGCGGTGATAGAACCATCATAAGGAATTCCATTTAAAACGTACAATGGAGCGCTACTAGCATTAATCGATCCAACGCCTCTTATAAGAATAGCTGCCCCGGTACCGGGAGCACCTCCGCCATTCGTAGCGATGATACCAGGAACTAGCCCTTCAAGGGTGCGTGTTACAGATGTAACCTGTTGCTTTTGAATAGAGGCTGCTGTGATAGTGTTTTCAGAACCAGTAAATGCAGATTTTTTAACGGTGCCATAAGGAACCTGTACAACTACTTCCAGCAGTTCTTTTGCCTCAGTAGTTAATGTAACGTTGACATTGGTATTTTTCCCAATTGAAACATCTTTGGATACCATTCCAACGGAAGATATGATCAATGTTTTGGCGTCGGCATTTACAACCAGACTAAAGCTGCCATTAGCATTAGTAGTTGTACCAGACTTTGCGCCCTTCACCAATACTGATGCTTCAGGCACCGGCTCACCTTGCGCATTCTTTACAACACCCGTAATGGTGCGTGTTTGTGCAAAAACTCCCGAAGAAAAAAGCAGGAAAATGCACAAATAGAAAAATTTCTTCATAAGCTGTTTTTAGATTTTGTAGATTTTTTTAGATAATTCCTCAACTTGGATTATTATTGACAATTAACAATCTGATAACGCTGCTTTAACAGCAATTGTTTAAATATTGTGCAAAAACAAATTTTACGATTCTATTTCTATTTACCAAATCTAATTTGTATTTATATTAACATAATAAACGTTAATAATTTACAAATAGATGCGTGTAGAGAAAATTAATCGCTGATATTTTATCAAATGATATTTATTACTTCCAGATTATCAATGATAAACAGCAATCGTAACGATATTAATAATCAGTAAAGGATTCAATATAAATTAGTCTGATATCAATGATTTAATAAAGTAAAAAAGCCGGATTTTAATACTAATCTATGCCGCGGTAAATAATTAAGAATTTGTAAAAAAAAGTTGACATTATTGAATAATAATTTAATTGCCGTAAAAAAACATTTTGCTCAATATGACAAAAATTTGTACGGTTTTTCCAATTTATATAAAAAAATCTTACAACGATCTTCTCAGACCCAACAGTCCAACCCTTATTAAAAAAATTCTAAGTAATTCCCCTTCCCTATTTCCTTGTATTTAATAATAATACGGGTAATAAAACAAGGTTGGTGATAGTAGCAACCAATAAGGTAACGGAAGTTAGCCACCCCAGGGCAATGGTACCGCCAAAACTACTAAAACAAAAAATGATAAATCCTGCTATTAAAACCAATGAAGTATATACAATACTTAGTCCTGTGTTTTTGATGGTTGCTGTTACGGTTTCGCCATTGTTGTTATTATAGGTTGGTAGCTCCTGTTTATAATTAACCAAAAAGCGGATGGTAATATCGATGGCTATCCCCAATGCGACACTAAAAACCAGTACAGTAGATGGCTTAAGAGGTACCCCTGTCCATCCCATTATACCAGCAGTAATCACTAATGGAATCAGGTTGGGTATTAATGAACAAATTAAAATTCGGGCTGATTTAAACAGGTATAACATACAAAGTGATATCAACAAAAATGCCCAGAAAATGCTTTCTTTTAATCCACTGATGATAAAGCTGCTTCCTTCTAAAAATGTAATACTGGTGCCTGTTAGCTGTACCTTATACTGGCTGGAATCAAATAACTGGTTGGCCCTTTGGCGAATACCTTCGAGTACAACGGGTAATTGTTTGGTGCCAATATCGGCCATGCTTACACTTATCCGGGTAGTTTGCCGGGTGCTATCCATAAAAGAAGATAACATTTTTGTAAAATTGTTTTTGAGGCCACTGTCGCTTTTATTTGGCCTCAGATATTCTCCAACAAATGCGCCGTCAAAACTATTGGGTAAAAGGTAGTTGGCAGAATCTCCTTCATAAAAAGCCTGTTTGGCAAATTTTAAACCTTCAGCGATGCTTAAAGGGCGGCTCATCTCTTTTTGGGCCGCAATATATTGCGAGAGGGAGTCCACTTTTTCAAATACCGTAAGTGCCCGCATACCGGATAAGCCGTTCCGCTTTTTAGTATCCACCACAATTTCCAGCGGCATAACGCCTTTGAAATTTTTTTCAAAAAACTTAAGATCAGTATATATTTTATCGGTTTTGGGTAAATCGTCTACTATAAATGCGACTGTGTTTAATTTAAAAATACCTGCAATGGAAAATACCAGGATGATTGCTGTAAATATATATACCGGCTTTTGATGAGTAACTACCCAGCCTTCAATTTTCAATAAAAAAGAAGTAATCAATTTATTATTCAAATATTTAACCTGGCTGGGTTTAGGAGTAGGTAAATAACTTAAAACTGATGGAAGCAGAACAAAAGAAATAACAAATATGAGCATAATGCTAATACCGGCCACTACACCAAACTCCTGTAAAATGGCACTTTTTGTTAGTGCAAACACAGCAAAGCCAATAGCTGCAGATATATTGCAAAATAAGGTAACTACCCCCATCTTGCTCACCATATCTACCAGCGATTTGTTTTTATCGCCGCTCCTGATAAAGGAAGTGTGGTATTTATTGATAAAGTATATGCAATTCGGAATGCCGATTACAACCACCAGTGGTGGAGTTAAAGCAGTAAGCAAACTTATTTTGTAACCACATAATTGCAATACGCCGAGGCTCCAGATTACACCTAGGATAACCACGAACAGGGAAAGCAACATGGTACTAAAGGAGCGAAAGAAAAGCAACAAAATCAACGCACTCAGTATTAAGGAACCAATTAAGAAAATTTTCATCTCCTTTTGTAAACGATCTGCTACTACAGTTCTTATTAACGGCAGGCCGCTCAAATGAGTCTTTATATTTGTGGTGGCTTCAAAATAATCTACTGCACTGGTGATCTCTTTTACTATCCGGGTACGCTTGGGCGAATTGAGCGAATCCTTGTTGATGCGTACTCCCATTAAATAAGCGTTGGAATCGGCATTATACATGAGAGATTTATAAAAGGGAAGATTAAAAAATATTCGTTTGGCGGAATCAACACCTGCCTGGGAGTTGATATTATCCGAAAATATTCTTACTGCATTCAATTTTTCTGTCAGGGAGTCCTTTTGCAGGTTTATAGATGATGGTATTCCCAATACATCTTCAACATCGCTTACTTTTTTTATTTGCTGCTGTAAATGTAAATATGCTTTAAAATAATTCAGCTCAAACAGCTTATCTGTTTGTACCCCTACCACCAGCAAGTTGCCATCATCGCCAAATTTTTCCCTGAAATCCTTATATTCTTTATACTTCGGGTTATCTGTAGGTATAGCTTTTGCAAATTCGTAACTAAGTTTCACTTTACTGGCAAAATAGGCCATCACAGCGGTTACTGCAAATAAGGCAATCAAAAGCGGCAGGCGGTAATTAATTACGAAAATCCCTAAACGTTTCCACATAATGAGTCGTTGATTTGAAAGTTGCAAAGAAAAACAATTTGAACGTAACAGAATTGATTAGCTGGTTTTAAGTTGCTTGATAAAAGAATATAAGGCCCCTTTATTCATTTGAATGCTTAGCTTGGGGAGCCAGCATATGAAACCGCACCATCGCCCTTTAACAGGAGAATGTTTATTATTTTTGATCAGCAGTTGAAATGAATGATTTTATAAATGCTTCAAACGCAGCAGATAATTTGCAGTATGACACACAAAACAAAAGGAATCGTTTTACGTACTATCAAATATGGTGAAACAAGTGTGGTAGTTACCATATTTACAGAACTGTTTGGGGTGCAAACCTATATGGTAAACGGTGTGCGAACGGCAAAACGATCTTCTGCTAAAGCCAATCATTTTCAGCCTGGGGCAATGCTGGATTTAATAGTTTACCATAGTGATCAAAAGCCGATGCAACGGATAAAGGAGTTTAAGTGGGATTATTTATTTCGACAGGTATTGAGCGATGTAATTAAAAACAGCATTGCCTTATATATGGTAGAGTTGTTACAAAAATGTTTAAAGCAACCCGAGCAAAACACCCCGCTGTTTTATTTCTGCGAAGACGCATTGATACAATTGGATGGTGCCGATAAAACGGTAACCGCCAATTTTGCCCTCTACTTTGCAATTCAACTACCCCATTTTTTTGGTTTCAGAATAAATGATGATTACAACAAGGAAAATACGATACTGGATTTGGAAGAAGGGAATTTTGTATCAAGGCAGCCGGAACACCCTCATTTTATGGATGGTGAAAATGCACAGATTACTTCACAGTTCCTGAAAGTGATGCAGCCGGATGAATTATTGCAGTTTAAACTGCACCATCAAACGAGGCGAAAACTATTACAATATTACCAGGATTATTATGCACTGCATATCCCCGATTTTGGCCAGATGAGAACACTGTACGTTTTGAATGAAATATTTTAAAAAGACTGCCACTTATAGTATCCGCATTGCAGTTGTCGCTGAAGTAGTCTGTAAATTATTCAGCTTTTCAATTAATACAATCCCTGGTTTTTTTCCTGTTTCAAAACTACCAATATTGTGCTGTAGCCTTAATGCTGTTGCTCCATTGATGGTAGCCCATTGCAATATTTCCACCAATGGAATTGAATAGTCAGTTTCCTGTTGAATCGTTTTTATTTCTTCCAAAACATTTAACTGATGATTGCTTGCGTAGCTATCGGTACCAATAATTATGTTACAGTTGAGCTTTCGGAGTAAATCAACAGGGGGAATCGCTTGTTCAATATATTTATTGGCATTGATACAAAGGCAATAATAAAATGGACTATTTACATTTTGCAACTGCCGTAGAAGAAATGTTACATCGTCCAGGCTGGTAAAGGTATTATGCACCGAAATGATGGATTGTCCCCTGGTAAAATAAGGCAACCAGCTCTGGAAGCTGGATTTGCCGGTGGCTTCAAACCCAGCGAAATCGATTGCAAAATTTTTATATAACTTCAGGAACCCACCCATTTTATGTTTGTATAAATCATCTTCTGCTTTACACTCCTGGTTATGTATGGTAATAATTTCATTGGCCGTTTCATTGTTTATCAATTGAAACAATTTTTTTGAAACACTGTATGGTGCATGTGGTGAAAAGGTAGTTTTATGGTTAAAAGGCTTAAACTGATCGTACACCAATTTCATATCCATTAACCGCTTTTCAGCCACCGCATCTATAAAGCCGCTAACTTCTATAAAATTATGCCATATCAAATTACTTTGCTGTTTTACAGAGATTGAATCCGTGGTGTTACAAATATCCCCCACGGCCACTATGCCGCATTCATACATTTCAACTTCCGCTTCCCTCATTGCATCCAAATTTAATTCTTGGGATACGCCCCTTTTACCCATTACCTGCTGTACAAACTCCACCAGCCCTGTATTTTCCGGTATAACACCCCTTAAGTAAGTCAATTCCAAATGGCAATGGGCATTCACAAAGCCCGGGGTAATAAGGCCCTCGAATACTTCTACTCCATCACCTGAATCTTTTTGATCAACCATATTTATTATTACGCCGGTAGCATCGGTTATTAGTACCGTTTGCCCAGGTAATAGGTCATATCCGTTAAAAATATGGTCTGCGGTAAATTTTCTGTACAAAATGATTGATTGATATATTGTAAATTTGCCGCCTGTTTAAATACTTTGTAAATAAAAAACTTCAAAGGATTTATCCAAAACGTAATCTCCTTACCCCGCCGGCTGGCAGGGACCGGGTATAAAATTAAAGTATGTTAGATAAATTAGATGCTATTAAAGGTAGATTTGAAAATTTGGGCGTTTCACTTACGAATCCCGAGATTGTTAGTGACAATAAAAAATTTACTTCTATTAGTAAGGAATACCGCAGTTTGGAAAAAATTGTACAGGCAAGAGATGCGTACGTTACGTTGATGGATGATATTGAATTTAACAGGGAAGTGTTAAACGGCGATGATGCAGAAATGAGGGACCTGGCCAAACAAGAACTGCCAGTATTAGATGAAAAAAAGGAGGCGTTGGAAAAAGCCCTTCGAAATATGCTGATACCCAAAGATCCATACGATGAAAAGAATGCTATTTTAGAAATAAGGGCGGGAACCGGCGGTGATGAAGCTTCGCTGTTTGCCGGTGACCTGTTAAGAATGTATTTAAAATATTGCGAAAGAAAAGGCTGGAAAACAGCATTGCTTAGCGAAAGTGAAGGTACTGCAGGTGGATATAAAGAGGTACAGGTAGAAGTAGTAGGGGACGATGTATATGGCACGCTTAAATTTGAAAGTGGTGTACATCGGGTACAAAGGGTACCGGATACAGAAGCCAGCGGGCGGGTACATACCAGCGCTGCTACTGTGGCAGTTATGCCGGAAGCAGAAGAAGTGGATTTTGAATTAAAGGAAAGCGATGTAAAAATGGAAACGGCCCGAAGCGGTGGAGCCGGCGGACAAAACGTAAATAAAGTGGAAACCAAAGTTTTTTTAACGCATAAGCCTACGGGGCTGGTGGTAATGTGCCAGACAGAAAGAAGCCAGTTGGGCAATAAAGAAAAAGCGATGGACATGTTAAGAACCAGGTTGTATGACGAAGAAGTGCGAAAGGCGGAGGAAGCTATAGCCCATAAGCGGAAAAGCCTGGTAAGTACCGGTGACAGGAGCGCAAAAATAAGAACCTACAATTTTCCACAGGGCCGTGTTACAGATCATCGGATCGGACTTACCGTGTACAACCTTGATAATGTATTGAACGGAGAGGTACAGGAATTTATTGATGCCCTGCAGTTTGCAGAAAATGCAGAAAAAATGGCTACACAAAATTAATTGGACTTTGATTTTTAAATAGAAGGCATTATATTTATTATTCAAAAAGATCGCATGCTGGAAAATCTCTTCAAACTTATTAAAGAACAGGGTACGGAATCTGTAATCAACAACCCCGTAATACCAAATGACCAAAACAATGCAGTGTTGGCGGATGCCACTCATTCTGTGGCAGATGGTTTACAAGGAGTTTTGGCAGGAGGTGGCCTTCAGGAAGTTTTATCCCTATTTGGCGGGCAACATAACAATCAATCAAGTGGGGTCGGCAGTTTATTGAATAATCCCATTGTGAGTAATATTGTCAACAGTTTTAAAAATAAGCTCACTACCAATCATGGTATTTCCGGCGACAAGGCAGATGGAATTGCAAAAGATTTAATTCCAAATGTATTAGGCAACCTGGTAAACAGAACAAACGATCCAAACAACAGCAGTTTTGATATCAATAGTATCATTGGATCCTTAACAGGTGGAGGCAATTCACAGCAAACAGGTTCCGGAGGTTTTGACCTACAGGGCGTTTTAAGCAATTTTACAAATGGTGGCCTAGATGCAAACGGAGATGGAAAAGTTGGTATGGACGATATACTGAGCAAAATAACGGGCGGCGCAAAACACCAGCAACAGCAGGCGCAGGCTGGTGGGGGAGGATTAATGGATATGATTCAGGGCTTTTTAAAATAGGAATTTTAAATAATTGTTAAAGAGACAAAAATTTCTAATTTTTTACGAATTTCTTTAATCGAATGGTTTAACTTTACATTCTATTTAAGCAAGGAGATTGTAGAGAGAGTTAGTGTGAAAGCGTTCAAATGCATATCTCTTTTTCGTTCTTTATTTATTATTGGCATTAAGGATACATTAACAGGTTGGTAAAAACTGTTGGCACCCCATTTGTATATAATATTATATAACAATCAAAATAAAAAATTCAAATTTTTCTCATAAGCAGTTAGTTTTGGTAAACGGCCCCTGTTTCTACAGGGGCCTTTCTTTTATACCATGCTCCTTTACTTCCCATTAACATGTTGGTTCCATTTGAACAGTTGTAATAAAGATAGCTTTGTACTATTATGAGTAATACCGTACAAATATTTCAGTCTGCAACCCCAAAACGCTGGACAAGGGTAAAATGGACTACCAGGATAATATTGATATCGATTGCTTTTTTTGTAATAGTTGCCATGTTAGCTGTTATAAATGCTACCAACCCATCATTGCCCAATATGAATGAAAAGGCTTCAACCTACCGGGTCATTTCAGATCCAGCCAATAAATTTACCATGAGCTCCGTTGAAAACAAAAAATACGAGGGCTTTAAACATTTTTCTGATAAAAAAGCAACAGAAAGATTCTATTAAAAAACTGCTGGGTGTTAAAAATAAGCCCTCCCTGATTACGATCTGCTTTTTTATACCCCGTGGAATAAAGCCTACTTACCCGACCTCATAAAAAATGCGGATAAATTAAATACCATTTATCCCAAGGGGTTTTTATTGATACCATTACGAATACCCACAATCCCGGATAGAGGTATAATGAATGCTGGTTAATCATAAAAGAGTTTTACTTTTGAGCGGTTTTTAGACAGCTATAAAACTTTTTTTGTAATAATTATCTTAATTTATTGATTTGGCTACAACAGCATCCGAAAGAAAATCATTCTTCAAGCGATTAGGTGGTAAAAACAAAATGGAAGAAGAGCCGGAAATGACCTTCTTTGACCACATTGAAGAACTACGTTGGCATTTGGTGAGATCCATTATTGCATGGCTGGTGGCAGCCATCTCTATTTTTGTTTATATAGATTGGATTTACGACAATGTCATTTTAGCCCCGGCCAATGAAAAGTTTGTTACTTATGGTGCACTTTGCCGGTTCGGTCATTGGTTACATTTGGGTGATGGGTTTTGCATGCCACCGGTTAAAATTGATTTCCAGGTTACTACTGTGAATGGCACTTTTACCTCGGCCATCACCATCGCCATGATTGGAGGAATTATAGCAGCTTTCCCATATATATTTTGGGAACTATGGCTTTTTATCAAGCCCGCTTTATCCGCCAAGGAAAAAAAATATGGCAGGGGAAGCATTTTTTGGGTTTCTATATGTTTCTTTACCGGCGCAGCTTTTGGCTATTATTTACTTGCTCCGTTTACCTTTAACTTTTTAGCAAGTTTTACATTGGGCAAAACAGGCATGATTCAATACCGGCCTGCAGTGGATGATTATATTGATAGCCTTACCAATTTAATGCTGGGCTGTGGCATCGCTTTTGAATTACCGGTTTTATCGTATGTGCTTGCTAAAATCGGTCTCATTACCGGAAGTTTTTTAAGGCAATACTTCAAATTCGCTTTTGTGATCATCCTGGTAGTAGCGGCCATTATTACGCCTTCCCCAGACTGGACAAGCCAGTTTTTAGTAGCCATACCACTAGTTTTACTATATTGGATAAGTATCTTACTGGCAACCCGTGTGGAAAAACAACGGCTGAAAGAAGAAGAAAAAGAATGGAGTTAAACGAATTGATAATGGATAAATGATAATGGATAATTTTTTTATTCAACATAACATAATTAAGATTTAATTTTATCAAGCCAATTATTAATTATCCATTATATAATTATAAATTAAAATGACTCCCTTTAACCTCAAATTGCCTATTGCTATTGGCTGCGATCATGCCGGATTTGATTGCAAGGAAGACCTGATTTCTTTATTGGAAGGAGAAGGATTAATTTTTAAAGATTTTGGAACCTATACAAAAGATTCAGTTGATTACCCCGACTTTGCCCACCCGGTTGCTGAAGCAGTAGAAAAAGGGGAAGCCGCATTTGGTATCTTATTATGTGGCAGCGCCAATGGAGTGGCCATCAGTGCTAATAAGCACCAGGGTATAAGAGCTGCAATTTGCTGGGGCGAAGAATTGGCAGAACTTTCCCGAAAACACAATGATGCCAACGTTATCTGTATACCGGCACGTTTTGTTCGGGATGGCGATGCGGAAAAAATGCTGGATATTTTTATGAATACCGCTTTTGAGGGAGGTCGCCACCAACATAGGGTAGATAAAATTGCCTGTTAATGGTGGAGAACGGTAATGATTAATTTACAGCAGACTATCAATCATCTAAATCTACACACTCACTTTTTACTATTGATCATTCATCTTTGACCAACATTCCCCATTAACCACAGCTTACTTTTTACATTAATGAAAAAAACTTTTTCGCTGGCAATCGTATTGCTATGTACGCAACTCACTACTTTTGCCCAGGCAGATCACGCTGCAAAATTTGCAGCTACCATCACTACCATTGATTTAAAAAAACATTTAACCATTATTGCCGGCGATGATATGGAAGGAAGGGAAACCGGAACCGAAGGACAACGAAAGGCCGCAGCATATATTGAATCGCAATTTAAATCGATAGGCCTGAAAGCCCCTGAAACCTTAAACAGCTACCAGCAACTTTATCCCTTGTACCAGGATAGCCTTATCAGCAGCGAATTAATTGTTGATGGCAAGGCAGCCGAATATGGCAAGGACTTTTATAGCCAGGCAAACCTTACAGAAACCGGAATATTAAAGGGAAAGAAAATTGTTTTTGTTGGATATGGTATTGATGATACCAGTTATTCCGATTATAAGGGGATGAATGTAAAAGGAAAAATTGTAGTGTTCTTTTTAGGTGAGCCAAAAAAAGATGGAAAATATTTAATTACCGGTACCAGTCGTGGTAGCGAATGGACTTTCCCCGGAACAAGTAAAAAACTTGCAATTGCCGCCGCCAGGGGAGCCATTGGTGCTTTCATTATTAACCCTAATATGGGTACGTTTTCACAAAGAACGATTGAATCCAACAAGAAAACCAATGTTTATTACCCACGCAATATTGCAGGTGGCAAAATGATTAATCATGCATATCTTTCTCATGCCTATGCTTCCAATATTATCCCCAATAATTTTGATACACTCTTAAAAATGGCTAAAGTAAGCCAGCCCATTAATAAGGAATGGTCGTTTTACAAGAAAGTGAAAACTTCTTTCAGCTATAATAAATATCGCAATGTTATTAATGCGAGTAACGTTATTGGCGTTATTGAAGGCACCGATAAAAAAGATGAATTTGTATTTCTAACCGGTCATTACGATCACCTGGGTAAACGGGATGGCAAAATATATTATGGAGCCGATGATGATGGCAGCGGCACCTGTGCGGTAATTGAAATGGCAGATGCTTTTGCACAGGCCAAAGCAGCCGGCGCAGGCCCAAGAAGAACCGTGGTATTTATGACAGTTAGTGGAGAAGAAAAAGGCTTATGGGGCAGCGAGTACTATAGTGACCACCCGGTTTTCCCCCTTGATAAAACATCGGTTGATTTGAATACGGATATGGTTGGAAGAATCGATACGGAAAGAAAAACTGGGGATACATTGAATTATGTGTACGTGATTGGTCATGATAAATTGAGCAGCGAACTGCCCGGAATTAATGAAGGAGTGAATAAAAAATATACCAACCTGGTATTTGATTACAAATATGATGACCCAAAAGATCAGAACAGGATCTACTTTAGAAGTGACCATTATAATTTTGCCCGTAAAGGAGTGCCTATTCTATTTTTTTATGATGGTATGTTAAAAGCCGATTACCATAAACCAACTGATACGGTTGATAAAATATACTGGGATTTGTACGAGAAAAGAGTGCGTATGATTTTTCATACCGCATGGGAGATTGCCAATCGGGACGGGATGCTGAAGCGGGATATCCCTTTGGAAATGGGAACAAGATAAAATTAAAAAGGGCCTTTTTACAATGGCCCTTTTTTTATGAACTACTCATTATTTCTTTAGTTGATTGATCCACTTTAGATGATTTTTAGACAATTCAATTTTACTTTTACAACGGGCGATATTTGCTTCATAGTCTTTTATCTTTTCATCACTTATGGCAACCAGTATTGCTTTTTCAAAATTGTTAATGGCTCCTTTAAAATTTAGCTTCAGTTCTTCCATTAAACCCAACTTCATAAATACCCACGATTTTTCGATGGTAGGAATGCGAAAACAAATTTGAAGATGCTCTTCCAGTTCCTCGAATCGTTCCATATCCGTTAATAGTGTTGCATAGTTGAGGTAACTATGCGGATATTTTGAATCCGAAGCTATGGAAGCCTTATAATACGCCTCCGCTTTTGTAAAGTCTTCAATTTGAGTTTTGCTAAGCCATCCCAATGAATTTAAAGTTGGCCCGTTGGATGGCTCTTCTAACAGAATAGACTCATATTTTCTGAAAGCTTCCACAAAATTCCCATCCTTGATATCTGCTTCAGCTTCCAAGTAAGTTTCTTCCAGGTATGAATTCATAAATTAAATTATTTTCAGCTTTCTTGTTTGTTACTGCTGCCAAAAAAATACTTTAACAGCTATATTAAATAGCTTCGCATGATGTATTCTGTCAATACAACGCTTACCATCCCAGTATCCATGCAAATATCAGCGGGCATACGATTGTGGCATCACTTTCTACAATAAATTTGGGGGTTTTTATATCCAGTTTACCCCAGGTTATTTTCTCGTTAGGTACGGCACCGGAATAAGATCCGTAGGAAGTGGTGCTATCACTTACCTGGCAAAAATAACTCCAGAAAGGCACATCATGCCATTCGAGATCCTGGTACATCATGGGAACTACGCATATCGGAAAATCACCCGCAATACCACCACCGATCTGGAAAAAACCTACCCCCTTGCCTGCTGAATTATTCCGGTACCAGTCAGCCAGCCAAACCATGTATTCAATACCACTTTTCATGGTGCCGGCCTTTAGTTCATTTTTAATAATATAAGAGGCAAAAATATTCCCCATGGTACTATCCTCCCAGCCAGGCACAACAATCGGAATATTTTTTTGTGCGGCGGCCAGCATCCAGCTATTTTTTGGATCAATTTCATAATATTGCTCCAGCACACCGCTCAGCAACATTTTGTACATATACTCGTGTGGAAAATAGCGTTCGCCCTGATCATCTGCATCCTTCCATATTTTATGTATATGCTGTTGCAATCTTCTAAACGCCTCCTCCTCTGGAATACAGGTATCGGTAACCCGGTTGTAATGATTCTCCAGCAAATCCCATTCTTCCTGTGGACTTAAATCACGATAGTTAGGCACTCTTTTATAATGACTATGTGCCACCAGGTTCATAATGTCTTCTTCCAAATTAGCACCTGTACAACTAATAATGGAAACTTTATCCTGCCTGATCATCTCTGCAAGGCTAAGGCCCAACTCTGCAGTACTCATTGCACCTGCAAGGGTAATCATCATTTTACCACCTTCCTCCAGGTGGGTAACATAACCTTTGGCAGCATCCATCAAAGCCGCTGCATTAAAATGGCGGTAGTGATGCTCTATAAAATTGGAAACTGGTCCTTTGCTCATATAATTTAATTTGAATTTCTAAAAATCATGTTCATAGCCTTAGATGGATTTAATATACAACCAGGGCCAGCGAAGGGTGCAAAAGTAATTTTTTTTACGCACCTATAAGCAGGAATTGTAACTCGTCTAAACCGCCCGGGCAAATAAAGGACCACCATAATGTACCGAAGGAGTCTTTTATTAAATTTCAATAACCCATACATTTATTTTTATTTGAAACCAGTTCCAAAACTTTCAACAAGTTTCTTACTTCTTTGTAAATAGTTTATTAAAATTCAAATTCATTCTATGAAGCAATTATTATTTGCCTGCCTTTTATTTGCTGAACCGAAATTGTTTTCCCAAACCATCATTCAACGAGATCCTGCAATAGAAAGCATGGTAAAAGAAGTATCCCCTGACTCTTTGCAATCCTATATTAAAAACCTGGTTGCATTCGGCACCCGCATTACTTTAAGTACTCAAACAAATCCCAAAAGGGATATTGGTGCAGCCCGCAATTGGGTATTAAGCAGGTTTATTGAAATGGCCAAACAGTCTTCGGGAAGATTATCGGCCTTGATTGATTCAACCACTTTACAACCGGATGGTAAAAGGGTGGATTCGTTACTTATACTGGGCAACGTAATGGCAACCCTTAAAGGAACCGACCCTGCTGATAACCGAATTTTTTATTATCAGCGGACACCTGGATAATATGCGTACCAGTGTAATGGACAGAACAAGTGATGCGCCGGGTGCAAATGATGATGGCAGCGGAGTAGCCGTAGTAATGTAATGCGCCAGGGTAATGAGTAAGCGAAGCAATCCGGCCACCATTATTTTTGTAGCGGTAAGCGGTGAGGAGCAGGGATTATTGGGCGCAACTTTTATGAGTGAAAAAGCTAAAAAAGCCAACTGGAATATTGAAGCCGTATTGAACAATGATATTATGGAAAGTAATACCAGTAACGAAACCAATATTATTGATAACACCAAAATTCGTGTATTCAGTGAAGGACCACCCGCATTTGAAATAGAAAAAATGCTGTGACAATAAGAAACCTTGGTTTGGAAAATGATGGTAAATCAAGACAATTGGCCCGATAATTAAAAGAGATCGGCGAACTTTATGTTGACAATCTGCTGGTGGTAATGATATACCGGAATGATCGATTTTTAAGAGTCGGAGATCATACTCCTTATGTGCAGCATGGGTTTGCGGCAGTTCGCTTTACAGAAATGAATGAAAACTATACCCGGCAGCACCAAAATGTAAGAGTCGAAAATAAAATCCAATATGGTGATTTACCGAATTTATTGATTTTGAATACCTGGGGAAAAACACGGGTATGAACCTTGCTAACCTGGCTAACCTGGCGAGTCTTGCCAAAGCTCCGTCAATGCCCGATTTAGTGAAGTTAGATGTGAAAAACCTCACCAACTCTACTTACCTGAACTGGAAGGCCCCAAAATATGGTAAACCAAAGGGGTACTATCTCTTAATGAGAGAAACAACCAATGCAGTGTGGCAGAAAAAAATCTTCGCAATGGAAACTGCCATCCGGTTGCCTTATTCAAAAGATAACTACCTTTTTGCGGTGCAGTCGGTCAATGAATCCGGTAATGAAAACCTGCAGGTTGCCCGGTATCGGGCGGTAACAAAAAAATAGCCCGTTTAAACAACGGGCTATTAAAATTGCAGTGATTGATTTATGTTTATTTTTTCTTGATCTTACGTTCTACATCTATATTACCACTTGCCGAGCATTTTAATTTTAACGCCAGGCGGTCGTTTGATATGGTTACATAATAACGGGTATCTCCTTCAAAAGTTAATTCCAATGCCTTTTCGGAAACCGTATACCCTTCGTACTTTTTAGACAAAGCCAATGTAATACTCATCGGCAACTGATTTGATTCTAATTGCCTTGAGGTGCCTACCAGCTCCCCGGCCTCATTGTAAGCCGCATTTACTTCCACATGATTGACCTTAAATGTGGCAAAATAAAAGTCGCTTGTTTTTTCCCAGCTTACGTCCGAAGCAGCGGAAAAATCACTTAAAAATGCCGCTTTTACACGGGCATTAACTTTGTCGCTGTCGGTAGCGAAAGCAAAAGCCGAAAACATCATTACTGCTGCGGCTACAATGGTTACTAATTTTTTCATAACTATACTTTTTTTTGGTTTATTGATAACCACCTCATGACTGGCGGCCTTTAATAAATCAAAGATATATGCGCTATATTTTTATGCGAGTAGTAATTGATCAAACCACTGTTCATTTTCGGTGCATCACACAAACGGTAAACTCATATTTCAACCGACTCAACAGTATCGTCTGAAACTCAATACAGATAAGGCTTTACAGGTTTTCATAAAAAAAACACAAAATTTGTATTCATATTGTTAAATAGTAAAAACGGTTTTGTGTCACAACAACCTTACACCATTTTAATAGTCCTACCTTTATCCTGGCAATCCGAAATGATTACTTTTTACGCAATCAATAATAAATTAATAGCCGCTTTTAGATTATGAATTATTTAGCCCATGCATATCTTTCCTTTAACCGGGCAGAAATATTAACGGGCAATATGATCAGTGACTTTGTGAAGGGCAAAAAAAAATTCGATTTCAATATTGGCATTCAAAAGGGAATTGCACTGCACAGGGCAATAGATGAGTTTACAGATTTTCACCCGGTTACCCATGAAGCCAAAACGTATTTCAGAAAGGATTACCGGTTATATGCGGGTGCATTTGTTGATGTGGTGTACGATCATTTTTTAGCAACCGATATAAATGAATTCCCCAACGAAATTGCACTGCAATCGTTTTGCCAATCTACTTATCGCAGCCTTCAGAACAATAGTGAAGGACTGCCGGTTAAGTTCCTCCAGATATTTCCATATATGCAGCAGCACAACTGGTTGTTTCATTACAGTTATAAAGAAGGGATTGAAAAAAGCTTTGGGGGATTGGTAAGGCGTGCGGCATACCTGTCAGAATCGGCGATTGCATACCAGCTTTTTGAGCGTCACTATGATGAACTGGGCGAATGTTATCGATTATTTTTCCCTGAACTTAAAAAATTTGCCTTGCATCGTTTATGCGAACTTAATAATACCTGAATCGGTTATATTTGCCACTTATAATTAAAAAATTCATGAAGAAATTTTCATTTGGAGTTGTAATGGTTTTAATGAGCTGCATGGGAGTGTATGCTCAAACAAAATTACCACCTGTAGATAAATCACCTCTGGATATGAGTTACTATCCATCCGGGTACCCCGTATTAAAAATACAGGACAAAGCAACGGAGCCTTTGGTGGCCCGGGTAATATTTAGCAGGCCGCAAAAGAATGGACGCACTATTTTTGGTGAGTTGCTGGAATACGGAAATGTTTGGCGGTTGGGTGCAAATGAAGCCACTGAAATCGAATTTTTTCAACCGGTAAAAATTGGCGGCACCAGGGTTAAGAAAGGACGCTACACGATGTACTGTATTCCCTACCCTGGAAAATGGACACTTATTATTAATAAAGAAACGGATACCTGGGGATCATTTAAATACGATGAAGCCAAAGACGTAGTGAGGGTAGAGGTGGCGGTGCAAAAGCAAACGGAACTATTGGAATCCTTTGTAATGGCTTTTGAAAAAGCCGCTGTTGGCATTGGTTTAATTATAGCATGGGATAATTTTAAAGTTATTTTACCAATCACTTTTTAATCATTGTTTTGTTGATCGGTTCTTTTGAAAAACAATTTGCGGGTGGGCGGAAAAAACAGCACTATCCTTTTTCTTAAACGAATTAAAGAATTGAATTTCATCAGCATCGGAACGATTAATAATTTGACCCCGGCATAAAGCCGGGATTTTTTTAGAAACTAATTTAGATACTAACCTATGTGTGGAATTGCTGGAATCATTTCCCTGAATCATTTACTGGTTAGCAGAGATCGCATAAAAAAGATGACTGACACATTGGCCCATCGGGGACCTGATGGAGAGGGGCTTTGGATAAATGCTGGCAGGAATGTTGTATTAGGACATCGAAGATTGTCAATTATTGACTTATCAGAGAATGCTGCGCAGCCCATGCATTTGCTTCCCGGAGTATCCCCTTCGGCTGCCACCAACGATATACGATATACGATCACTTATAACGGAGAAATTTATAATTACATTGAATTAAGGGAAACCCTCTACGGAAAAGGATATCATTTCCGAACGCAATCTGATACAGAAATTGTGTTAGCCGCTTACGACTACTGGAAAAAAGATTGCCTGCTTCAATTTGATGGGATGTTTTCGTTTGCCATTTGGGATAGTAAAGAAAAAAAAATGTTTGCGGCAAGGGACCGCTTTGGTGAAAAGCCATTTTTTTATTACATCAATAAAGAGCAATTTGTTTTTGCCAGCGAAATGAAAGCATTATGGACGGCCGGAATTGAAAAGAAAACGGACGAAAAGATGCTGTTAAATTACATCACGCTGGGGCATGTAAAAAATGCAAATGATACGGAACAAACATTTTTTGAAAATATATATTCACTTCCACCCGCCCATTTTTTACAAATTGATTTTTCAGATTTTAAGCCGCATATCCATGCTTATTGGGATATAAATAAAGAGCAGACAGTTCAATTTACAGAAACAAGGGCAATTGAAAAATTCACTGAACTTTTTACCCGCTCGGTAAAAAGACGTTTAAGAAGTGATGTAGTCGTTGGTACATGTTTAAGTGGTGGATTGGATAGCTCGGCCATTGCAGCAACCATTCGCCAGTTACTCAATAAAAATGAAGAACAGACAACTTTTTCAGCAGTTTTCCCCGGGTTTATTAAAGACGAATCTGCATATATTAAAACTATAGTACAAAAATTTGGCTTAAAAAATTTTCAGTTTGTTCCCACTGCTGAAGGTTTGATCTATGATTTCCAAACGCTTTGTTACCACCAGGAAGAACCTTTTGGCTCTTCTGGCATCTATGCCCAATTCAAGGTGTTTGAACTGGCCAAACAGCACCAGGTAAAGGTTTTGCTGGATGGGCAGGGAGCGGATGAGACCCTTGGAGGATACACTAAATACATACCCTGGTACCTTCAACAATTAATTGCCAGGAGTAAATTTGGAGAATTGGAGAAAGAAATCAGTTTATTTCAAAAAAAGAAAATATCTTTTAAATGGGGATACAAAAATTACCTCGCCGCATTTTTCCCAAAGCATGCTTCCATACAATTAGAAAGAAATGAATATAACCAAATTATTCGCCACCCTGATATTAACCCCGGGCTTATCACCTCACTAAGAGGAAGGGAATGGGAGGGCATAAATAAGCCAATCAACTCCAAATTAAACGATATTTTATATTTCAATACCTGTAAAATGGGTTTGGAAGAGCTGCTAAGATTTGCTGACAGAAACAGCATGGCACATAGTTCTGAAGTTCGCCTGCCATTTTTAAACCATGAATTGGTGGAGTTTATTTTTTCACTACCGGCAAATTTCAAAATTCACGAAGGCTGGACAAAATGGTTGCTGCGTAAATCAGTCAATGAAAAATTACCCAGTGAAATTGTGTGGCGTACGGATAAAATTGGATTTGAGACACCCCAGCATCAATGGATGCAAAACAAAACCTTGCTGGAATTCATCCATGAATCTAAAAGAAAACTGGTAAACAGCCGGATTTTAAAACCGGCAGTTCTTGATAAAAAAGTAGTACCACTTAACGCACATGATAAAGATAATTTTGACTGGCGTTACCTGTGTGCAGCTCAAATAATCTGATTAGTTTAATAGACGGTACACCATAGGGTTGGTACTCTTTAAAAGTTGAACGGCCTTTCCCACCTACCCAAACCGCTAAGGCAACATGCAAAAAATGAACTTACTTTGCATAGTAATATCATCATAAAAAATAACTCAATGAATACAGCAAAAACATCTTTCCCCGAAGAGGAGAAACCTATGAAATTAGCTACCAAAATAATACACGCCGGTGCCGAGCCTGACCCATCTACCGGTGCCATCATGACTCCCATTTATCAAACCTCTACATACGTACAAACCGCACCCGGTCAAAACAAAGGCTATGAGTATGCACGTAGCCAGAACCCTACCCGTAAAGCGCTGGAAGATGCACTGGCAATAATAGAAAATGGCAAATATGGGCTGGCTTTTGGAAGTGGGGTAGCTGCTACGGATGCGGTAATAAAATTATTGTCGCCCGGCGATGAGGTAATAGCTGCCAATGATATGTATGGCGGAACGTACCGGCTTTTTACAAAAGTGTTTGAAAAATTTGGCATCCGGTTTATTTATGTTGATACAACCAATGTTGAAAATGTGGCAGCCGCTGTAACCCCAAACACAAAACTGATCTGGATAGAAACGCCTACCAATCCTTTGATGAATATTACTGATATTGTTGCCATCGCCGCTATTTCCAAAAACGCAAAAGCATGGTTATGTGTAGATAATACTTTCGCTTCACCTTACCTTCAAAACCCGCTGGATTTAGGTGCGGACATTGTAATGCACTCAGCCACCAAATACCTCGGCGGCCATAGTGATGTAATACAGGGGGCGCTCATTATGAATGATTCTTCCCTGCGGGAACAATTGTATTTTATTCAAAAAAGTTGTGGCGCAGTGCCTGGGCCGATGGATTGTTTTTTGGTATTGCGGGGCATTAAAACCCTTCATATTCGTATGCAACGCCATTGTGAAAACGGGGCAAAAATTGCATATTATCTGCGCAGTCATCCAAAAGTGGAAAAAGTATACTGGCCCGGCTTTGAAGACAACGTCGGCTATGCCATCGCAAAAAAACAGATGCGTGATTTTGGAGGGATGATCAGTTTTACTTTGAAGGATGATAGCATTGAAGCGGCCAATAAAGTGCTATCATCTACAAAAATATTTGCCCTTGCCGAAAGCCTGGGTGGTGTGGAATCGCTGATCAATCATCCTGCAACCATGACCCACGCAAGTATACCAAGGGAAGAAAGAATTAAGAACGGGTTGTCAGATGGATTGATGCGGTTGAGTGTAGGTATTGAAGATGCAGATGATTTAATAGAGGATTTGAAACAGGCGATTGATTAAATATAATTTCGTAATTTGTAAAAAAACCTATGTCGTATAATAAAGAGGAGCTGCTAAATCTTCCGGTAAAAGAAAAGCAGGAACTTGCAGAAGCGCTTTGGAACAGCATTGATGATGAATTGTTGCCTGTTTCTGAAGATGATATTGTATTTGCTACAGAACGTTTAAAAATGCACAAAACTACCCCCACAGAAGGAATAACCTGGGCTGATTTTAAAAGTCAAATTCAGAGAAAGTATGGGGTTTGATATAGAAGAAGCGATGCTTTGGTATGAACGGGAGAGCAAAGGATTAGGTAAGCGCTTTTTTAACAGCCTTGAAACCACGGTAGAAAAAATTCAACTAAACCCATCTGTTTACAAAAAAATTACTCCGGAAGTAAGAAGATGTTTAATTAAGAATTTTCCTTACAAAATATTTTATACTATCACTTCGGATACCATTTTTATTTTAGGAGTTTCGCATGCAAAAAGAAGTGATGCGTTTGTTAATAGAAGACTAAAACTTCTATAATGAAGTCCAACACCCTTCAATACTTCTTAGACACAAAGGTTGAACAATACAACAGTCCCGGCTTTATTAAAGATGATCCGCTTAGTATTCCTCACCGGTTTATCAAAAAGCAGGATATTGAAATTGCAGGATTCTTCGCAGCTATTTTAGCATGGGGTACCCGAAAAGGTATCATCAACTCATGTGATAAATTAATGGGTTTGATGAATCATTCACCCTATGATTTTATTATGACAGCCGATTGGAACAATGACCCGCTGGTTTATTCAAAATTCAAAAAATTTGTTCATCGTACCTTTAATGAAATGGATCTTTGGCACCTGCTTAATTTTTTAAAATATCATTATTATATTAAAGCCGAGCCAAGCCTTGAAACGGCATTTACCCAATGGATGTTACCCGGTGATGTAACCATAGAAAATGGATTAATTGGATTTCATGAATATGTTTTTGGCTTTGATGCCGATGCGATGCAGGAAAAACATTGCCGCAAACACATCGCCTCGCCATCAAAAAAATCGGCCTGCAAACGTTTAAATATGTACTTAAGATGGATGGTGAGAGACGACAAAAAAGGAGTAGATTTTGGAATATGGAAAAATATTTCCCCGTCGCAATTGATTTGCCCGATAGATGTGCATGTGTCAAGAGTGGCTAAAAAATTAAACCTGTTAACCCGTAAGCAAACAGACTGGGAGTCTGCATTAGAGCTTACTTCGTACCTGCGAAGCCTGGATGCAGACGATCCGGTAAAATACGACTTTGCTTTGTTTGGACTTGGGGTGATGGAACATTATTAAATTGATACTAAACTTTACATTCACATGATAAACGGGGAGCTTGTATCGGAGATTAATAAAAACATGGCAATTGTTTTACCGGATGAAATCTCTATGGATGAATTACGAATTCAGTTAAGTAACTACATCAACCAACTGATACAAACTGATTTTCAAAAACTGATTTTCTGCCTCTATCGCATTGATGTAAGTGAAATTAAATTAAAGCAGCTTTTGCAGCAGCAACCGAATGAAGATGCAGGAAAAATAATAGCGGCTTTAATCATCGAAAGGCAACTACAAAAAATAAAATCCCGCCAGCAGTTTAGCCAACAGGATGATGATTTTACGGAGGAGGAAAAATGGTAGTTAGGATACAATGTCTTTTGATTGCCGCTTTATGAACATTAAACTACTCACCTGTTCTTTATCCTCTTTTTCCTTTTTCAAATCAAACATAGTACCAAATACGTGATCCCACAAGGTGGAACTTACTCCAAATCCTTTACCCTGCTCTTTATAATGATGCAGGTGATGATTACGCCATAAGGCTTTCATCCACTTAAACGGTGGATTCCATGCGTGAATGGCATAGTGCATGGTTCCATATACCAGGTATCCAAGCAAAAAGCCCGGGAAAAATGAAAACACTACCCGCGGTTCACCGGCTAATGAAGCAAAAAAATACATAATTGAAAAAACAAACGCGGCAATGATGAGGCTTGGTACCGGTGGCATAAACAACCGTTCCTTATCCCGGGGATATTCGTGGTGGTTACCATGAATCAGGTAGACAATCTTTGTTGCTCTTTCGCTCTCTGCCATAAAATGAAAGGCATACCGATGAATCATGTATTCAAAAAAGGACCAGAAAACCATCCCGCCTAAAAAAAGTAAACAAATATTGATAGCAGGTATATCAACCGAGTGATTGCTATAGTAAATCATAAAAACAATTAAGGGAATGTACATGGCCCATATTACGAGCGGATGAGTTTTAGTAAGGTATTCCAGGTACTGGTTTTTAAATAGTTGTGCCTGTCCTTTATTGTGGATTTTTCCAAATTGCATAGTAGATAAAATTAAAATGTAAAATTAGTAAATCCCTGTTATTTGATGGTGTCTCTCTTTATTGGTAGTGCATTTAATATTGTGGGAAGGGTTGCCAACCTTGCGCAGGTTCTTTTCTACTAAAATACTATAAAAAAGGTTGGCAACCCTATACTGAGGTATACAATTTAAAATACACCCTTTATCGGCAACCATATTTTATGCCTAATTTTAATTTTAACAACTTAAATTATGAAATTAGTTACTTACTTAAAAGACGGCCAGGATCAGTTAGCGATATTCTTAGATGGTAATTTATATGACACTGATACATTACACCCTGATTTACCTATAAGCATGGCCATGTTTTTAAATTATTGGGAAGATGTTTTTCCACTTGCCCGGGCCGCCGAACAAAAAATAAAAGCAGGAATGGTAAGAAGTGTTTTAGCTACTCCTTTTTCTAACGTTACATTATTGGCACCGGTTCCACATCCCAGTAGCTGCAGGGATGGCTATGCATTTCGGCAACATGTAGCCGCAGCAAGGCGGAACAGGAAAGGGGAAATGATTTCTCAGTTTGATGAATACCCCGTATTCTATCTTACAAATCATAATAGCATCCAGGGACCAGGTGATATTGTATGTATGCCCGATCATTTTGAAAAATTAGATTTTGAACTGGAAGCAGCCATCGTTATTTGTAAAAATGGCAGGAACATACCGGCTACAGAAGCAGATGAATATATTGGCGGATTAATGATTATGAATGACATGAGTGCCAGACAACTACAGATGGAGGAAATGCTGTTGAATCTTGGGCCTGCAAAGGGAAAAGATTTCGCTACCGCAATTGGCCCCATGCTGGTTACACTGGATGAACTTGAAGCTTATGAAATTCCCTGCAAGGAAAACCATACAGGGAAGAGTTGGAGTCTGGCTATGAAATGTTGGGTAAACGGTGTACAGGTTAGCGAAGGCAATCTCGGCGATATGGATTGGACTTTTGCAGAGATTATAGAGCGATGCAGTTACGGGGTTCACTTATTTCCCGGCGATATTATCGGGAGTGGAACGGTAGGTACCGGTTGTTTGCTGGAACTGAACGGAACAGGAAAATTAAATGACCCAACCTATACCGAACAATGGTTACTGGAAGGCGATACAGTGGAGATGGAAATTGATGGATTAGGTAAACTAGCTAATACAATTGTAAGAGATGAGAGTGATTTTTCAATATTAGAACTAAAGAAAAAATGAAAAGTATAGAAGTGAAAAACAGCAATATGGCAGACCTTCAAAACTATCTGCAATCTGCTATTGCACCAAGGCCTATTTGTTTTGCATCCACCATCGATAAGGAAGGGAACGTCAACTTAAGTCCTTTCAGTTTTTTCAATATGTTTTCCTACAACCCGCCAATTGTTGTTTTTTCTCCTGTTAAAAGGGGTAGGGATAATACAATCAAACATACGTTGGAAAATATACTGGAAGTGCCAGAAGTGGCAATCAATATAGTAACATACGATATGGTGCAGCAGGTAAGCCTGAGCAGTTGCGATTTTCCAAAAGACACGGATGAATTTGTAAAGGCAGGCTTTAACAAACTGCCGTCTAGTTTGATAAAACCACCCCGTGTAAAAGAGAGCCCCGTACAATTTGAATGCAAAGTAATTGAGGTGAAGCCATTGGGCGATAAAGGTGGTGCAGGCAATTTGGTGATTGCAGAAATCCTGCTGGTACATATTGATGAAAGCATATTAAATGAAGCTGGAAAAATAGACCAGCGCAAACTTGACCTGGTAGCCCGGTTGGGAGGCAACTGGTACTCCAGGGCCAACGACTCTACCATATTTGAAGTGGAAAAACCAAATACCAAATCGGGTATTGGGGTAGATGCATTGCCTAAAGGTATCCGAAACAGTAATATATTAACGGGCAATAACCTGGGGCAATTGGGAAACGTTTTTGAAATGCCCTTTATTGATCCTGCTTTTTATGATGACAGGCTAAAAAACATCATTCAATACTACTCCATCAATCCCAGTGATATGGATACCGAACTGCATCGTTACGCAAAAGAATTACTGGACCTTGGAAAAGTAACAGAGGCATGGCAGGTACTGCTGGCATAATTTAATTGTTGTAAAAAATTTGATCCATGTCATCAGGTATAAAAATATTGCCACATTACACCTACGAGGATTATTGCCAGTGGGAAGGCCGTTGGGAGCTAATTGAAGGTATCCCTTATGCGATGAGTCCGGCTCCGGTTCCAGGAAATCAGTGGGTAAGTTCAAATATTAAAGCGAGTTAAAGGCTGCGATCAAAAAATCTAGCGGTAAAAATTGTAAAGTGTATGACTATATCGATATTAAAGTATCAGAGGATACCATTTTGAAGCCAGACGCAGTGGTCGTTTGTAAAGAAATAACGAAGCCTTTTCTTGATTTTCCGGCTTCACTTATTGTTGAAATCCTTTCTCCATCTATCGCAATGAAAGACCGTAACAACAAATTCTGTCTATACCAATCTCAGCAGATACCATACTACTTGATTATTGACGTTGATAAAAACGAAGTAGAAATTTATCATCTAAAAGAAGATGGAAAATACCTGTTGGAAAAGTTTTTACCCGCAGAGCCTTACACATTTATTTTAGATGATAGTTGCATTGTAAATGTGGTGCTCAATAATATCTGGGAATAACGTTCCTTAATTGCCTGCTCCGGAAACTCCTCATTTTTTACATTGTCCAATTCAGTAAGCCACCTGGAAAAATTAAACCGGTTCAAGATCATGAACAATTGACCATGGAGCCATGGGAATTTTTAAACCGGCACCCCTGTTACTTCTACCCGGCTCCTGCCATTAGATATTTTTGAAATCCTGATTTGTGTTGTAATGCGTTCTGTCATTTCCTGCACATGCGATATAACCCCTACCTTTCTTCCCTGGTTTTGTAATTTCTCCAGTGCATTCATCGCAATCACGAGCGTTGCCTGGTCCAATGAACCAAACCCTTCATCAATAAATAAAGATTCAACTTTCATGCGATTGGAGGATAAAGAGGCAAGCCCCAATGCCAACGCAAGCGAGACTAAGAATGACTCTCCGCCGGATAGGGAATGTACAGAGCGGATTTCATCTCCCATATCATGATCGAGTACCTGTAGTGCCAGCGAATTAGGTACCCTTGAAAGTTTGTACCGGCTGGCCAACTCCTGCAGGTGGATATTGGTGAAGCCCAATAAAATATCAAGGGTATATTCCTGTGCTATTTGCCTGAATTTTTTACCATCGGCAGACCCCAGTAAATCATTTAATTTCTGCCAGTTTTCATATATATTATATTTCAGCTTTATAGCCTTTTCAATATCGCCGCACTGTTTTCTATTGGCTGCATCTTGTCTTAACTTAAAATCAATTTCATTTTTTTCTAGCCCGGCGGTATCTATCAATTGCTTTAGATCCAACTGTCTTTCCAAAATATTATCGGGCAACCGATCGGAAGGCTTTTTCCTGAGATGAGCCGACAATTGCAAACCCCTGTCGTTGAACGTTGTTTCAGCAACTTTAATGGCATCATCAATCTGTTGAAGTGATTTTCTTTCTTTAACAATCCATTCCGTAGAGAAAGTTAATAATGAAATAACGGCCGCTTCATCCAGGGCAGATTGTGCAGATAAATTGTAACCCGCTAGCCATTCGATAATCTCTTTGCCTAAATCGGCGATTTTGCTATTGAATCCTGTGATGCTAATATTAAGCTGGCCTTTAATGCTATTTAAATTAATTAATTCGCTGCTTGTTTTTTCTTTTTCGGCCTTGCAACTCAATACTAATTTTTGGGCTACTTCAAGATTATTCTTAAAGCCCTGTTCAACCAGACCTATCTCCTCCCCATTAAATAAATCTTTTCTTTGTGCTTCAATAAACGAAAGTGATTTCACTTGTTCAGCGAGCCTGCTAGCCGTGCTGGTAACAACTAATTCAAAACTTTCCAATTGATGCTGAAGCCCTTTTAATTCGGTTTTTGTTATATCCAACCTGTTTGTATTAAAAGCTGCCGAGTTTATCTTTTCATGCCATTCTTTAGCAAATGAATTTATTTTCTGCTCAAATAAAACAGTCTCCTGTTGCCATTTTCTACACCAATCGGTGTTGGCAAAATAAGGGTTTAATTCACTGGTAACTTTATCAATCTTTGTACTACTGGCCGTTGATTCTTCTCTAAGTCTTTTAATTTCAGCAGTAAAATTCTGAAGGTTTCTTTCTCCATCTTTCCTGCTTTCTTTTAATGATATCAACGCTTTTTCCAGTTGGTAAATTTCATTTTTTTGATGAGACACAATTTGGCTTAATTGGTCATAAGCATCTGCCTGGCTTTGCATTTCCTTTAGCGCTTGCCTGTTTATAATAAGTTCATTATCGAGCCAGGCCAGTCGCTCATCAGCAGGTAATAATAAACAAGCACTGTCAATGTTACAGGTTTCCCACTTTTCGGTCAACCCGTTTATGCCAGCTATTTGTATTGCCAACTCTTTTTCTAAACCGATGGATTCTTTTGCAAGCGACTCACCTGATTTTTCAATGCTGCCACATTTTTTTAATAGCCCGTTGTATGTTGCATTACATTCTTCATACTCATTTTTCAATCCTTCCAATAAGGTATGGTGTGATGGGCTATTGGAGGAGAATGGGTGATGCAGACTACCGCAAACCGGGCATGGATCACCATCTGCCAACTGAGAACGCAGTTCCTCTATATTTTCTGCAATCTGTAACTGGGCCCTGTCGAGTATTTTTTTTGATTGCTCATTTCTTATATGCGCCTCGGTTAGCTCAGCATTCAGTTTTATTAAGTTTTCAGATTGTGAAATAATTTCACTTTTACAAGTTGCTAATTTTGAATTGATTTTTTCATATTCCTGTTGATTAAAATACAGTATTTCCCAACATCCTCTTGCCCGGGATGTTTCGTCAATAGAAGCGTTGAGTAATTTCTCAATGGCTTTTATCTTGTCAATTTCAATAGCTGATAATTTATTGTTGTCGGCAAGATGAACGGCATGCAGGTCGTTCCATATTTTTTCTTTTTTTGAAATGGTTTCGTCCAATACCTTATTAATATCCTTTTCTTTATGCAAGTTACCATTTACAGTCTCTATTTCTTTTTCAATGCTTTTTACCTGCAGTAATAAATCGCCTGCATCTCCCAACTTCGAAATAATCAATTGCAAATTTTCAGCAATGGGTTTCCGGGATTCATTTTCTATTTCCCATTGAGTTAATGCTGCAAGCTGCAACGCAATATGTTCAAGTTCCTCTTTACTGGTTTGTATTTTTACAATATGTTGCTCCCTGGTTAGTAAAGCTGCTGCTGATTCATTGGCTGCTGCTTTTGCCTGTTCATTTTTTTCCCGGATCAATGTATCCAATTCCTTTGCCTTATCAATCAACGGTTGAGCTTCCCTGATTTCCGCTTCTAATTTTAGCACTGTATTTTCGGTTTCCGATAGTTTGTCTAATTCAACTAACAGTTTATTATCCAGCCCGCTGATCTCACTCAACAAAACTTCCTGTTCTACTGCTTTTTGTTCCACTTGATTTACCAGGTTTGTCCGTGTATCAAAAAGTACCCTGGCACCTTGTACCGCTTCCACCTTTCCAAAAGTGGTTATCCTTTCCAAAGTATGTTGCTTTTCCTGCCTGGCAAGTTCAACCATATTACCAGCTTCACTTTTGGCCAATTCTAATTCTCCGAACAACTTGTGCCAGTTCAGTTCGCTTAGTAAAAAGTGTGTTTCTTCATTCAGTTGATTTAGTTTAATTCCAATGGCAGATTGCTGCTCCTGAAGTTGAATTACTTCTCCCTCAGACATTAACGCAATACCTTCCATTTGCCTTTGAAGGTCGTTATATTCCTGTTCTGCCTGCCTGAATTTTTCATAGATAAGCCTGGATATTTCAGAATAGATATCCGTGCCGGTAAGTTTTTCCAGCAGTGACGACTTCTGATCTTTCTCAGCTTTTAAAAAAGCCGTAAATTCTCCCTGTGCCAATAATACAGAACGGGTAAATTGTTCAAAATTCAACCCCACGAGGCGTTCAATTTCCTTTAGAATTTCCGTTTTTCTTTTTTCAGGAAAAGGAATATTGGTAGATAAGTTGATAAGCGATACCGTATCCGGTTGCAGGCTTGTATCAATTTTATTACGGGCTCTTTTTACACACCAGGTAGATCTGTACCGGTTCCCATCCACCCCTATAAATTCTACTTCTGCATATCCATCTCCACATCCTTTCCGCAAAATACCTTTTACATCTCCCGGCCCGATCTTGCTGCTGGCTACATCCTGCAATTCTATCCCGGATTCTTTTGCACCTAAATGCCTGGGAGTTTTAGAAAACAGTGCCAGGCAGAGCGCATCCAACAGGGTAGATTTACCTGCCCCCATTGGTCCGGTGATGGCAAAGATACCCGCAGATTTTAAAGGTTCTTTAGTGAAATCAATTTCTGTCACCCCTTCTAATGACGCTAAATTTTTAACCCGTATTGCTAATATTTTCATCGCTTAACTTTCTTTTATACTTAGTTGCTGCGTTACCTGGTTAAACAATTGAATCAGTTCATCCGGCGGCAGGCTATCGAACCTGGATTGGTAAATTTTATTAAAAACAGTAATGGGTTGCATCTGGTGCAACGAATCAAAACTTAATACAGCTTCCCCCTGTTCATTCCCCGCAGGATAATTCACTTCTATTTTTGCAAAGCGAACATGTTTATTAATTAAAGCCGTTTCAATTTTATGCCTTAAAGATGGTTCGGGGCCATCCAGTTGAACCCTTACTTCCAGGTAGGGCGCTGCCTCGATGGTATATATGCCTGTTTCCGGTAACAGCGCCAACTCATCCAACACTTCACTTAATTTTTTGGGCTTACCAGGCACCCGTATCAGCCTGACAGAAACTGGAATCTCCAGGGAATGAATATTTTGTGCCTGCTCATTTACCAGGTCGAATAATATTACCTGGTGCTTATAATTTATTTCAGAAAATGACATTGGGAGCGGACTGCCGGAGTATCGGACATTTTCCCTGCCTCCAATTCTTTGAGCCTTATGAATATGGCCCAATGCAGTATAAGCAATGCTTTCATCAAAAGCAGATACCGGTATAAATTCAACCCCGCCCATGATGGCCCTTTCATTTTTATCTTCCGCAGATATTTCAGCATTTAATATATGCAAATGCCCCATGGCTATAACCGGCTGGCCCTTTTGTTGTTTTGTTAATACATAATCTAAGGCTGCTTTATACAGTGCCACCACCCCACGGGCATACTGCGATTCTGTACCTTCTACCACCGGGTAATCGCCAGGACGTAAAAAAGGTATGGCAATACACCAGGCATCAATTTTACCCTCTTTATTTTTTATTGGAATTACTAATTTTTCATAGTCAAACGTGCCGTCATGTTTCCGCTGAACATTACCCACAATATGAATATTATAAAATTCAAAAAATGGATTGGGTGCTTCCAGCCTTGCCGGAGCATCGTGATTGCCGGCGGTAATGATTACCTGCAAATTCGGTCGTGCCCTGGTAACCGACACTAAGAATTTATAAAAAATACTAACCGACGCAGCAGCAGGATTGGAAACATCAAATACATCACCACTCATCAATATTACATCTACTTCCTTTGTGGTAATTGTATCTACCAGCCAGTTTAAAAATTGCTGATGCTCAAAAGTTCTGTCATAATCATAAAACGTTTGTCCAATATGCCAGTCGGCTGTATGTAGTACTTTCAACATTGAATAAAATTAATCATCATTTGGGGAGAGGGGGATTTTTTTTCTTTAAATCCTGAAACATTTAGCAGGGTTTACTCCTGGATGCCAGAAAAGAAAAAAGCTTCAAAGTGTCTTGGGTGTATTCAGATTTACTTATTTTCCTTTGGGTAATTTTTTTAAGGAAAGTGCCAGGGTTAAAGAATTACTTTTTTGTTTAGAATCTGTAACAGCACGAACCTTTTTATTGTCCATTCCTTCCAGTCGCTTCAAAAACAGTAAGTAACATATTTGTTCAATAGCTGTTTATGGTTTGGCAATAATTACTTATTTAAAATTTGTCTTCTTTCACAATTTATCTAAACCGAAATAGTTGGGTGCTAAACCGGCAGTTGAAACTAACGTTAAAATGACAACAAAATTAAAATAGGTAATAATCAACTTATCACATAGCTCGTACTCCTTCCGCCACCCTCTTCCTTCACTAAAATCTTCTTCTCTATCAAATCCTGAATATCCCTTAGCGCAGTATCCTGGGAGCATTTGGAAATGGTTGCCCATTTGGAAGTATTTAGTTTTCCTATAATACCATCCAGTAGTTTATTAATCATCAGTACCTGCCGGTTGTTTAATAAAGTTTTGGCATGCTGTTCCCAAAACCTTGCTTTATTTAATACTACTGCCAGTGTTTCATCAGTTGCTTTTATTGAGCGGTCTAAACAATTTAAAAACCAGTATAACCAACCTGTAATATCCAAATCTCCTTGTTGTGTTGTTTCCAGTATATCGTAATAAGCATTTCGTTCTTTTCTTATTTGCGCACTCATGCTGTAAAAACGTTGTGCAGTGCCGTCGGCACGTGCAAGCTGCATATCTGCAATGGCCCTTGCTATACGGCCATTGCCATCATCAAATGGGTGAATGGTTACAAACCATAAATGAGCAATGGCTACTTTTAATACCGGGTCAATACTCATTTCGGTATTAAACCAGTTTATAAAATGATTCATTTCATCAGCAAGCAATGCTGCATCGGGTGCCTGGTAATGTACTTTTCCCCTGCCCATTGGTCCTGAAACTACCTGCATAGGATCATCAACCGCATTATTACGCCAGGCTCCGGTTATAATTTTTTGCATGCCGCTTCTGCCTGTAGGAAACAGCGCAGCATGCCAACTAAATAAGCGTTCATCATTCAAAGGCTCATTAAATTGTTGTGTTGCATCCAGCATCATTTCCACCACACCTTCCACATTACGGTCGGCAGGTATCATACCGGCAATGTCCATACCCAGCCGACGGGCTATTGATGATCGTACCTGGTTGGCATCTAATAATTCACCTTCAATTTCGCTTGATTTTAATACGTCCAAAGTGAGGGTTTGCAGGGTAGCTTCTGCCTTAAGTCCAAAACCTAAATTTTCCATCCGGCCCAGTAATCTTCCCTGCCTGTGACGTACCTCTGCCAGCAGGGGTGACAGTTTTTCCTGGTTCCAGGTGAACCTGGGCCAATTACCTAATTGATGGATATAAGGGCTCATTTACCGTAAATTATGCGGTGAATATAAATAACATTCTCCGCACATGAAAATTGTTTCGCAAATTATGCGGAGAATAACATTCTTATTCAGCGCATACATTTTTATATTTCAGAATTGACCTTATACAGATTTGGAAATCAACGAAAAATTAAATACAAAAAATAGGCTGGCCATTCCGCTATTTTTGTATCATTGAAGGGGGCATATAGGAAAATAAAAAACGGGAAAACTGAGTTTGACTTCAATTTTCCCGTTTAAGTGGTGTGGGCCGGGATTGAACCGGCGACACAAGGATTTTCAGTCCTTTGCTCTACCAACTGAGCTACCGCACCTTTTTTGTTTTAAGTACTTTTCCCGATCAAATCGGGATACCGCACATTCCTGTTTGGGGCAGCAAAAATAGGAGTTTCTATTCAAATATTACAATTCAGGTTCATCAATTTATTTAAATCAATAAAAAAAGGCGGCAATTATAGCCGCCCTTTTAATATCATTTAAAAATTTCGCTATTTTAAAGAAGCAATATCTATTACAAAACGATACCTGACATCGCCTTTAATCATCCTTTCATACGCTTCATTAATCTCTGATGCTTTGATGACTTCCACATCTGAAACAATATTATGTTCCGCACAATAATCAAGCATTTCCTGTGTTTCCTTGATGCCCCCAATTAATGAACCTGCCAACGAACGTCGTTTGCCTATCAGGCTGAAAGCATGAACTGCAGAAGGTTGTGGAGGAACACCCACAACAACCATTGTTCCGTTTAAGGTTAATAAATTCAGGTACTCGTTATAATCGTGCTGTGCTGAAATAGTACTTAGGATGAAATCAAAATTCCCCTTCAATTTTTTCATCGTTTCGGGGTCTTTTGTTACTGCAAAATGGTGTGCCCCTAAATTCAGTGCGTCCTGCTCTTTTGATTGTGAAGTGCTCAATACCGTGACATCAGCTCCAAATGAAGCCGCAAATTTTACCGCCATGTGGCCAAGTCCACCTAATCCTACTACCGCTACTTTATGCCCTTTGCCAATTTTCCAATGCTTTAACGGAGAATAAGTGGTAATACCTGCGCATAATAAAGGGGCTACCCCTTCAATAGGCAATTTCTCTGAAACATGCAATGTGTATTTTTCATCTACTACAATCTGTGTAGAATAACCACCATAAGTGGGGTTGCCTTCCTTATCCCGGCCATTGTAAGTAGCCACCATACCGGAATCGCAATATTGTTCTTCATCAGACAGGCAACTATGACAGGTACGACATGAATCTACAAAACAACCTACCCCTGCAAGTTCCCCTACTTTAAAATTTTTAACTTCGTCACCAACTTTGGTAATACGACCTACAATTTCATGGCCCGGCACCATCGGGAAAATAGAGCCTCCCCATTCGTCTCTTACCTGGTGTATATCAGAGTGGCAAACCCCGCAATACATTATTTCTATTTGCACATCATTGGGTCCCACGTCCCTTCTTTCAAAATTAAATGGCGCCAAAGGGGTTGTGGCGTTTTGCGCAGCGTATGCATTAACGGTAGTCATAATTTGTTATTCGATTTATTTAAAATTTATTAACAGGCATTTTACAGCAAACAACCCAATTGGTAAAAGGCTATATTTTCATGGCACATATTGCTGCTATTTATGTAACAATAGTATGGCAACTTTGTTTCCAAAAAAGCGATTTTCAATTATCATTGAACCGGGCAAAGGTTATGCAAAGAAATAGGTTTGTACTGTGTAAACAACTCCCCATACGCTTTCCCACAAAAAAGGCTTTTACATTTGAATGAGAAAGCCTTAAAATAGTTTACCTGTTTGGGCAGTGATAATGCCCGTGTGAGTTGAAATGTCTATTTACTTTTTAACACTAATTACCATAGACACACAAAAACTTAATCCGCATAATCTTCAGTTGTTCCCAGTTAAAGCCGCTGTCAGCCATTTCTTCCTGGGCTATCTGAAGGCTGCTGGTTTCGCAGGCTTTAAAATAATCGAGTATCTCTTCCTGTTCATATTGATCTACCAATTCATTGATTGCATAATCCAAATTCAGTTTGGTGCCGCTTGCGACAATGGTTTCCATTTCTTCCAACAACTCATCTATTTTAAGGTCCTTGGTTTTGGCGATGGTTTCCAGCGGAATTTTTTTATCTACATTCTGAATAATGAAAATCTTATTGTTGTTCCTGTTTACAACTCCTTTCATTACAAAATCATCCGGCTTTTCAATTTCATTTTCTTCCACATAACCTGCAATCAGGTCTACAAACTTTTTACCATAGCGGATGGCTTTCCCTTTACTTACGCCCTGGCATTTTTCAAGTTCCAATGTGGTGGTGGGATACATGGTAGCCATATCATCGAGGCTTCCCTCTAAAAAAATAACAAAGGGTGGCAGGTTCTTTTCTTTGGCAACTTTCTTACGCAGTTCCTTAAGCATTTCCAGTAATTTCTCATCGGTTGCGCTGCTTGCTACCGCTCCTCCGCTGCCTTCGTCATCATCTGCATCCGCACCCTCAAATAAATTGTTTAGCATAATTTTAAATGAAACCGGCTTCTTCAGAAAGGCTTCTCCCTTTTTTGTTAATTTTAATACTCCATACTCTTCAATATCCTTTTTAATAAATCCTTCTAAAATCATTTGCCGCATAAGAGAATTCCAATAATGTTCATCCTGCGTTTTCCCGATACCAAAGAAATCTCGTTCATCATGCCTGAACATTTTCACCTGTGGATTTGGCTTACCCCGCAGTATATGCATCAGGTAATCCATCGTAAACTGTTCATCCAGCCCCTTGATAATTTTAAGCACCTGCTGGGCTTCAGTTTTTGCCTCCAGTAATTCTTTTGGACTATTGCAGTTATCACACATATTGGTGCATTGGCTGGTATCATATTCCTCACCAAAATAATTGAGTAATATCTTCCTGCGGCATACTGCACTTTCCGCATAAGAAACCGTTTCATTGATCAGTTGAGCACCTACTTCTCTTTCACTGAGCGGCTTGTCACGCATCAGGTGCTCCAGCTTGGCTACATCTTTATGAGAATAATATAAAATACATTTACCCTCCATTCCATCCCGCCCGGCCCGGCCGGTTTCCTGGTAATAATTTTCGATTGATTTGGGAATATTAAAGTGTATCACAAAACGTACATCCGGCTTATCGATGCCCATACCGAAAGCAATAGTGGCCACAATTACCTGTACGTCTTCGTTCAAAAAAAGATCTTGCCGCTCAGCCCGCAACTTACTATCCAACCCTGCGTGGTAGGCTACGGCTTTTATGCCATTGGCCATCAACATATCTGCAAGTTCCTCCGTAGTTTTCCTGTTGAGGGTATAAATAATTCCGCTTTTCCCTTTGTTTTGCGAAATGAACCGTACAATGCTGGTAACAGTTTGTTCCTTTTTTATTTTTGGTAATATTTCGTAATATAAATTGGGCCTGTTAAAAGAGGATATATAGATCTGGGGATTTCTAAGTCCCAGGTTTCTAAGAATATCGCTTTGCACTTTTGGAGTGGCTGTTGCAGTAAGCGCAATCATAGGAGCATCAGGACTAATCATCTCCATCATTTCCCTTAACCTTCGGTATTCCGGTCTGAAATCGTGCCCCCATTCAGAGATACAATGCGCTTCATCCACTGCAAAAAAGGAGATGTTGAGATCCTTAAAAAACTCGATGTTTTCTATTTTAGTAAGTGTTTCAGGAGCCACGTACAACATCTTGGTTTTACCGGTAGTAAGATCGTCTTTTACGATTTTCTGCTGGCCCTTATTGAGTGTACTGTTTAAAAAATGCGCCACATCATCTTTGCTGCTATAACTTCTTACCAGGTCTACCTGGTTTTTCATCAATGCAATTAAGGGAGAAACAATGATCGCACAACCTTCACTTATAATTGCCGGCAACTGATAACACAAACTTTTACCCCCTCCGGTGGGCATTATTACCAATGCATCATTACCTGCCAATAAATTTTTAATGATTTCTTCCTGCGGATCTTTAAATCCATCAAAACCAAAATAATCCTGAAGTTGTGCGGTAAGGTTTTGGTTTTTCTCTTTGCTGATTGCCTTAACGGCATTTTTTTCTGCTGGTTTCAATCCTGGCTCTTTTACGGAACCCGGTTTTAATTTTGCTTTTACTGTAGCCATAGCTGTCTTTTTCCTCAAGCTGGTTTTAAATAATGATAGGTTGGTAAAATATCCTTATTTAAATATTTCACCTGCTTTTAAAATTGTGTAAATATAGCATCTCGGTTTCCCAATTTCCAATAGCGAAAACGGGAGAATCTTTGCCAGATAACTTTTTGAATTTTCAAAGGGTAGCGAAGTTACTTCAATACACCTGCAAATTCAAATTAACGTCTGGTCGGTAATAGTTAAGTTAGTTAATTTTTTCTAAAGTATTATCAATATTATCCAACTAAACCAGGCGGCTGCTAATATCCTGTTGACAATTAATGATGTCAAAAAATGTTAACCTAAGCAGGATAACGATATATTTTACCTGATTATTTGATGTGGGTTATGTTAACATCATTACTCTTTGCGTTATGAGCGAATTAAAGTAGGTTTGCTGCTTCAAAAATGGCGAACAAAAAAATCATACAAACTGCGCTACGGACGCTTCAAACGGAGGCAGATGCTATCAGTAACCTGAAAAAATTTATCAATGCTGATTTTGTAAAAGCATTGGAAACTATTGTCGCCTCCAAAGGAAGACTCGTTGTAAGTGGCATTGGTAAAAGCGCCATCATAGCTCAAAAAGTGGTATCCACTTTCAATAGTACCGGTACTCCCGCCATATTTATGCATGCCGCAGATGCTATACATGGTGATTTGGGCATGGTACAACAAGAAGATATAATTATCGTTATTAGCAAAAGCGGTGATAGTCCTGAAATAAAAGTATTGGTTCCACTGATTAAAACCTTTGGAAATATTTTGATTGGTATGGTAGGAAATTCAGATTCCTTCCTGGCCAGGCAAAGTGATTTTGTTTTAAACACGACCGTCGAACAGGAAGCTTGTCCAAATAACCTGGCGCCTACGTCCAGTACTACTGCACAAATGGTAATGGGGGATGCCCTCGCAGTTTGCCTGATGGAAATGAAGGGATTTGGCACTGCTGATTTCGCAAAATTTCATCCTGGAGGTGCATTAGGAAAAAGGCTTTTTTTACGGGTTGCCCACCTTGCAGCGCAGAATGAAAAACCGGCTGTGGCACCAGGTGCAAGCATAAGAGAAGTGATTGTAGAAATGACTAAAAAGCGTTTAGGGGTAACTGCTGTAGTAAGCACCAAACATGTTATTGAAGGAATTATAACGGATGGTGATCTAAGGCGAATGCTGGAAAAGAAAAATAATTTTGAAGAGTTAATGGCAAAAGACATTATGTCGAAAAATCCATTTACCGTGGAAGAAAATATGCTGGCGGCAGATGCGCTGGATATCATGAAAATAAGAGACATCAGCCAGTTGGTGGTGGTAAATAAGAATATTTATAAAGGCATCATTCACATTCATGATATTATTAAGGAAGGCATTATTTAAATGGAGTATGATGAATATATAATAATTGCGGAATGAATAGCGTTTGGATTCGTTCTTTTAAATGATCAGTATTCCTTTTTCAAGGAAAATCGTTAATCATTTATGCAGCGCTGTTATACACTTCATCAATGTGGCAACTTCTAATCAAGCTGCATTTACACAATGATATTGAGTAAGCATCTGTCATTTGCAAATTAAAAACTAATTTACTTATATAAAAGTGCAGGTTGTAAACATCATTTTAAAAACACATCAAAAAAAAGTATGACCAAGAATAATTACGTAGCAATTATGGCAGGAGGTATCGGCAGCAGATTCTGGCCCATGAGTAGAACTGATTACCCTAAACAGTTTCTTGATATTCTAAATACAGGCAGAACATTGATCCAGGCAACTTTCGACCGTTTTGTTTTATTTATTCCAAAAGAGCATATTTACATTGTAACCAGCGAACAGTATAAGAATATAGTAGCTGACCAGTTGCCTGACCTTCCTTTTGAAAATATTTTATGTGAGCCATCCCGTAAAAATACCGCACCCTGTATTGCCTATATTTCTTACAAATTACAGCAAATAAACCCCGATGCAAATTTAATATGTGCCCCGGCGGATCACATCATCCTGGAGCCGGATAACTTTAAAAAGAAATGCCTGGAGGCGCTACATTTTACTTCGCATATAAAAGCATTGGTAACTTTAGGTATAAAGCCTACCCACCCGAATACCGGTTACGGCTATATTCAATACGAACAGATGGCTGTAAGTGAAAATGTATACAAAGTAAAAACCTTTACCGAAAAGCCTGACCAGGAGCTGGCTAAAACCTTTATCTCAAGCGGTGATTTTTTATGGAATGCCGGCATTTTTGTTTGGCAAATTAAAAATATCATCAAGGCTTTTGAACTATTTTTACCAGAAATGCATGAAGTATTTGATGCGGAAAAAAACAATTTTAATACACTTGATGAAAAGAAGGCGATTGAAAGGATTTACCCTTTATGTGTAAATATTTCGATTGATTATGGCGTGATGGAGAAAGCAGATAATGTTTATATAATTCCTTCCTCCTTTGGATGGAGCGACCTGGGAACATGGGCAAGTGCTTACGACAACCTGGAAAAAGATTACCTGGAAAATGCAGTCGCTGGCAGTAATGTGATGATAATTGATGCTTCTAAAAATATGATTCATGCAGATAATAAGAAATTAATACTGGTGCAGGGGCTCGATGATTTTATTGTTGTAGATACACCGGATGTACTCCTTATTTGTAAAAAGGATAAAGAACAGGCGATCAAAGAATACGTAGCAGAAGTAAAAAGAAATAAGGGAGACCGGTTTCTGTAAAACCAGGTCTTCACGTTAAGAATATTATCAAAGATGTGCATTCCTTCAATGGCGCCGGATATAAGTCCGGCGCCATTCTTTTATCGGGGTGGTTGAATTATCTTTTGCAATGCAGCAATAAGCAAAGCAAATGCTTTATAGAAGTTTTGCTTACTTTTAATTTGTCGATAACATCATTTTTTCTGCACGGGTAAGAAAATTGGTTGCTGCTTACATGTTCAAACGAGTTAATTAATAATCGCATAATTCTAAAAATTGAAACCGGTAATACAAAGCAAACTTCCCAGGGTGAGCACTACCATATTTACAATAATGAGTGCGCTGGCGGCTGAACACCAGGCCATCAACCTTGGCCAGGGCTATCCGGATTTTATGATGAGTGAAGAACTGGTGGCATTGGTAAATGATGCGATGCAAAAAGGCCATAACCAATATACACACATGCACGGCCTGGCCTTATTGCGGGAAAAAATAGCTGAAAAAGCACACTACCTTTACTCTGCCAAAATAAATCCGGAAACAGATATTACCATTACACCAGGCGGCACTTACGCTATTTACACTGCGCTTACCACTATACTTCAACCAGGTGATGAGGTGATTGTTTTTGAACCGGCTTATGATAGCTACATACCCAATATTGAAATAAATGGCGCAGTACCTGTTCCAATTCCACTGATTTTCCCGGAGTATGCACCCGATGGCTATCGGATTGATTGGAACCTGGTAAAACAAAAAGTAACTGCCAGAACAAAATTAATCATGCTCAATTCTCCGCACAACCCTACCGGCAGTATACTTGGAAAAACAGATATTGAACAATTGCGTAGCATTGTAAGGGATACCGGCATTTTTATATTGAGCGATGAAGTGTATGAACATTTGATATTTGATGATAAAAAGCATGAGAGCATGCTTCGCTACCCTGATTTACTGGAAAGAAGTTTTGTATGTTTTTCATTTGGCAAAACCTATCATTGTACCGGCTGGAAAATGGGCTATTGTATTGCCCCTGCTGCCATGATGAAGGAATTTAGGAAGGTACACCAGTTTAATTGTTTTTCCTGCAGTAGCCCGGTACAATATGCACTGGCAGAATACCTCCAGCAAAAAGAGCCCTACCTTTTGATGGGTACACAATTGCAGCAAAAAAGAGATTACTTTCAGCAACTGATGATGCAAACCAAATTTAAGCCGCTCCCTACTTACGGAAGTTATTTCCAGTTATATAGTTATAAAGACATTACAGATGAGCAGGAAAAAGAATTTGCAATCCGGCTTACCAAAGAATATGGAGTGGCCGCAATACCTGCTTCCGCTTTTTATGTAAAGGAAAATGATAATAAAGTATTGCGGTTTTGCTTTGTAAAAAAAGAAGCCACATTGGAAGCGGCAGTGAACCGGCTAATAAGAATTTGAGTAAAACATATACAGGACTTTTCTTTTAATCAACTGCTCACCCTTCCCGATAAATCGCCGATCCTTCCAAATAACAAATCATTCATTTTACTGACGCAGGTCATAAATACAAAGCGTAATTAAAAATATATTTGATGTCTAAATATTTTTAAAATGAAGATCATTATCGCTCCGGTTGATTTTTCTAATTCAGCAACCAATGCGGCTGAATTTGCAGGTAACCTTGCTGCCTTTTACGGAGCCGAAATATGGCTGTATCATGCTTACCAGATTCCCATTGCATTAAGTGAATTCGCCTACCCGGTAGTAGATATTGCTGAAATGCAAAAAGCGGCAGAGCATGAAATGGACATGCTGAAAGAAAATACACAAAGCAAAATAAAGACTACTATATCCATACACACAAAGGCGGAAATGAATGTGCTGCAGTTGGGACTGACTAATTTTTGCAATGAGCTTAAACCTGATATGGTGGTAATGGGGCTTTCCGGTAAGAATGCCCTCACCCGTTTAATAGTAGGCAGTAATACTATAAAAGCAATACACGAATTAACCTACCCGATATTGGTAATACCTCCAAGAGCTGAGTTTATCCCCGTTAGGAAAATTGGCTTCGCCTGCGATTACCAGGAAGTAGAAAAAACCACGCCGGTAGCATTGCTTAAAAAAATCGTAACTGATTTTCACGCAGAGTTACATGTATTAAATGTTGATCATAAGAACGGGAGCAGCAACCCTGCCAAACTACATGAGGGGTTTTTAATTGACAACCTGTTACGGGATATCAAAGCGGAATTTCATTCTATTGATGCCGGAGAAATAACAGATGGGATTAATTGGTTTGTTGACAGGTCAAAGCTGGACTGGCTGGTGGTAATTCCGAAAAAACACAAACTGATGGATAAGATTTTCAGGCGCAGCCATACCAAAGAATTGGTGTACCATACGCATATCCCGGTTTTATGTATTCATGAATAGATGGTCATTCCCCAAATTGTTTCAGTTGATGGTCTAAATGTTTGTACATGCTTTTACCCCATTAATCGGGGTGAAGTTGCAAAAAAAGGATGTGGAAATTTGCTGATGTCTTCATGTCCGGCTTTATAAAATTCATTCACCAGGCTGATGAGCTTCTTTTTTTCTTCCTCAAAAATCCGTTGATTTTTGATTATAAAATTTGGAGTAGATTTTTCAAAATGCTTTATGGATAAAATGAAAATGATAAACAATATAAATCAATGAATTAAAACCGGACTTTTACGCTATTCCGGAAAAGCCTTTTTGTTTGCTTTTTAATAAGAAACGGGGCAAATAAAGGGCATAAACAGGCTTACTTTTTATCTCCAGGTAATTATTGATAATGGTAGAAAGCCCTCATTCCTTGTGGAAATTACTACTACAAAAAATTAGAATAATTACTATTGGTTTGCATATTTCGATATTTTACCTTTATACTCAAATCCAATAATTATGAACAACAAACAAAACCCAACGTCCCTATTTTCCGGCCTGTCAAAATTTTTATATGAAGTTTGCAGTGCCTTATTTGTATCAAGTGATAAAAAAGAATTCCAGCGTTTAAAGGATTTCATTGCTTCTTAATTGCGAAAGTTTGAAGCGGTTTAGCTAAACAGGTATTCTACATCTGCTTTGCTCAGCGCTTTTACAAAATTAACGTCGTCAGAAATCAGTTCGCTGGCAAGTTTTCTTTTACGCTCCTGCAATTGCAGTATTTTATCTTCAATCGTATCGATACATATCATACGGTAAGCAAAAATATTTTTTGTTTGTCCAATACGATGGGTTCTGTCAATGGCCTGTTGCTCTACTGCAGGGTTCCACCAGGGATCTACAATGTATACATAATCCGCAGCGGTAAGGTTTAAGCCCACGCCACCTGCCTTTAAAGATATCAGGAATACCCGGCATTTATCATTATTCTGAAAATTTTCAATTGCTTTCTGGCGGTCATTAATGCTGGTGCTACCATCAAAATATTCGAAAGGTACTCCTTGTTCTCTTAGTTTATCCTTTATCAATGCAAGCATCCCAAGGAATTGCGAAAATATGAGGGCCTTATGTTCCCCAATATTTTCTTCGATTTCCCTTGTCAGCTCATCCAGTTTTATTGAATGATTGGGATATTTATCTTCTTCATTTAAAATAGCCGGGCTATCGCATATTTGCCGCAATTTCATCAATCCCTGCAATATGGTTAATTGCGATTTATCGATGCCGTGTTCATCAATTACACCCATTATTTTATCACGGTAGCTATTTCGGTAAGCATCATAAATTTTCCTTTGCTCAGTTTCCATTTCGCAGAACAAAATAGTTTCCGTTTTTTCAGGCAAATCCTTGGCTACCTGCTCCTTGGTTCGGCGCAGGATAAATGGATACAATAATTTCCGGAGATGATCTTTTTGCTCCTGTTCACCAAACTTATCAATGGGTGTGGCAAATTCGTTGCGGAAAAAATCCATACTTCCCAACAAGCCGGGATTAAGGAAATTCATTTGAGCGAAAATATCAAACGTGTTGTTTTGTAGTGGAGTACCACTCATACACAACCGGTTTCGTGCGGTGAGCAAGCAAGCTGCCCTCGTAACTTTTGATGCCGGGTTTTTAATCGCCTGGCTTTCATCCAGCACTACGTAGTCGAACAAAATTTTCAACAACACCTGTATATCACTACGCAAAGTGCCATACGTTGTAATAATGATATTGGCACTTTGCAACTCTACTATATCCCTTGTACGCATACTGCCATGATGTATCCGGTAGGTCAGATCGGGGGTAAACTTCTTTATCTCATTTTCCCAGTTATAAATCAATGTGGTAGGACAAACAACAATGGCCGTTAGCTTTTTTTCCTGGGTTTTATAATGCTGTAGCATAGTAAGCGCCTGTACCGTTTTACCCAAACCCATATCATCTGCCAGGATGCCTCCCCAACCTACATCATTTAAATAATTTAACCACTGATAACCCGCAGTTTGATAAGGCCTTAAAATTGGTAATAAATTTACCGGGGGGGCAATCTCCGGTATATTCTTAAACTCCCTGAGGCGCTGAAACTTTTCATCCAGGGCAAAACTTAATTCCGTGGCATCCCGGTTTTCATACAGCTCGTCAATCACACTCATGTGGTATTTTGACAGGCGTAGTTTATCATTCTTACCATCGCCTACTTTAAACAACAACGAATACCTTTTCAGCCACTCGTCTGGAAGAATTCCCAACGTGCCATCGCCCAATTGTACAAAAGACTGCTTGGACGCCAGCGCCTTTTTAATATCATTGATGCCTACCCGTTGGCCTTCAAAATCTATTTCCACTTTTGCATCAAACCAATCCAACCCGCTGCTTACATGAATATGGGTAGACGGCCGGGCTGTATTAAAACGAAAATTGCGCAATGCCTCAAACCCAAATACCGGAACTTTCGATTCTTTCATTGAATCAACAAAGAGGAAGAACCAGTTATTCTTTAATACATCAGGCCCCTTTAATATCAAACTATTACCTTCCTGCGGACGAATAAACTGCGAGTGTAATGAACTGAGTTTATCCAGGAAACGCATTTCGGCTTCCTTATTTCTGTGTACAATTAATATTTTATCCCCATCCGGAATGGTAATGGTATCCTTGTCCGATGCCTTTGTTTCAAACCCTTTGTAAGTGAAAATAGGCTGAAATACCAGGTAATCTCCTTTTTCCTGCAGCATCAGTTTTACCTCCGGCTCCCCACTTTTTATTTCCTTTATCAGCGATTTATCAAACTCTACCTGGTAATCTTTGGTAAGTGGCATGATGAGCTTCTGCATTTGCGATGCCCAGTTTTCTTTAGTAAGCTTTATATTGCCGTTCTTAATAAATTTCTCTGCCTGCAACACATCTTCCGGTTTTTGCCACAGATAAAAAGTATGGTTATACAGAAAAAGGATACTGCTATTACATTCGTTATCAGTAACCGGCTGGGCGGCACCATTTATATTGAAGCGGCATTGGAGTTCAAAATGATCTCCCTGCGCAATGATCTTAAACTGTGGAGCAATAAAACCATCGCTTAAAGCAACTTCTACCAGGTTTTCGGTTTTGAAGGCTTTGTTTTCGGCCAAATAATAAATAAATGGATTTGCTGCCTGCTCCTCAAATATTTTTTTAAGCTTGGGTTGAAAATATTCTGTAATCAACACTTTCGTTTCTTCGGGCAGTTCATCACCATCCATTTGAATGATATTTTCCCAAATTCCGCTAAAGGGTGAATTACGATTGAGGTATTTATTTACCTCAGATGCCTGTAGCTTTCTTATCTGTTGAAGCAACATTTTATCATCTTCACTAAATGGTTCCGTATTTACATATTTGGAGAGGTCCAGTTTTTCAGCCTTACCGAGTAATTTGCTATTGGTTTCGTCGCTATCGCCTTGTATGGCATCCACCACAAAAAAGGGATAGGTTGTAGCATTAAAGTTAAATACAAAGCCCAGCTTTTTGGTGGGTGCGTCTGCAGTAATTACTTCTTCTAATTCGGGAGGACGGGTATCCTGCATATATGCAGGTCTTGGTGCCGGTGCGGCCTGCGTTACCCTTTTAATTGAAATGTCCAGCACTTTTAAAAAAGGCTTTCCTTCTTTGTAAATGAATTCAAATTTACCGGTTAAGTCATCCTCCAGGTTGTACCCGTAAATCTGCAACAGTTTATTTTTTTCCTTATCCCAGTTTCGGATGGTATCAAAATAATACGGCCCGTACTGCCTGAACAATTGAAGGAACAAGGTAGTTTTATGCACGCAAAGCGGATAGGCCGATTCCCCGCATTTGCAGGAGGTATCAAAATTACGTTCGTCATTTTTTTGTATCACAACCGGGAACTCCTGCTCTTCTGTTTCCAATTCTGCTTCCACCCTTTCATTTGCCGCAACAATGATGGTGGCTTTCGTTTTCTCCAGCAATGCTTCAGCAGCTTCGTAAATTTCAGGCGAGGAGAGCAGGCGCATCGTTTTCAAATCGATATACTTCATCTTGGCAACCGTATGCCGTTGATTATAAGCGGCATTGGTATTCCCCAACATATTTTTATCAACCAGTTCCTGCAATTGAAAAAGTGCAGCGGCTTCGTGACGGCAAATATCCCCCAGGTTGTAAGGGCAACCACAGCGTAAGGATAGCGATTGGGGATCAGTATATTTTTGAATATTTACCCTGTAATATGTACTATATGTGTCATCCTTTACTCTGAAAACAACGTTATTTAACAATTCATCATGTTCTACCAGTTCTACATATCCAATGGCATGTATTTTCTTTCCTCTTCGGATAACCTCATCGGAGCCAGTGTTGTAAACGTATTTGATTAAATGAGATAAAGCCAAAATAAAGTACGATTTAGTTGTACGATTGGTGATAAATAGCCACTTTCGTTTAGGTTATCCCATTCAGAAAAGGGCAATTGGCAAAATTAAAGGAAAATTCAGGAAAAGCCACGTCTAAATCAATCTAATCAGGAGATTTTAAACGCAATGAAATTTTATCACCGACTCCCATTCGGGGGAAGATATAAAAGCAGTAAACGCTTTGTCCTATTTTAGAGGTAACGTGGCTGATTTTGAATCAGCTTCATTTGTAAATATCTGCCAAACTACCTGGAATTGCAATGCCGGATTTAAACTGCCGGGTAATTTAGTATCGCCCATTCATCGTTATCAGCTTTCCTCCTTCATACAGGCACAAAACATTGGCTCCATCCTCCGACAGGCAATACCGGATATCCTTTTCCAAACCAAAATTCATTAACCGGTGATAATGTGAAGCATCTTTACTTTTCATAAACTCAAACAAATCACCCTTTGCTTCATTATATAAAGACTCCGCCATTTTCGACGAATCACAATTGATTTCGAAGTGGTCTTTGATACGGCTGATGACAGCTCCGGCAAACAAAGTATCTTCAATATTCACCCGGTCCTTCCAGGCAGCGCAACCTAAAATTACCGGCATTTTCCTGTTAACGAGGTAATCGCATACTGCAGACAGGTTAGGAAATGAACCCGTAACTATTCCTTTGGCGCCCTTCTCCAGCGCCATGTGCAATAGTTTGGTTCCATTGGTAGTAGTAAGCACCAGGGTTTTACCGTTGATGAATTCCCGGGGATATTCAAAGGGAGAATTGCCATGGACAAGCCCTTCTGCCACATGCCCATCTCTTTCCCCGGCTGTAATTCCCTCAATTTGTTTACCGATTCGAATGCACTCCGCAACACTATCGACCGGGATAATATTTTTAGCGCCATTATATAACACGGTGGCAATGGTGGAAGTAGCTCTTAATACATCAATGATTACTACAATGCTGCTACTTACATCATACAAATGAAGTAATGCAGGAGATAAAGAAGTATATAACGCTGGTTTTTTACTCTTCATTTTAATATTTTATAACCCGAATTTAATTCGTTCAATTATCTTTAATTTTCCATCAGTTTAAAATCGCCTTCCATTTTTGTGTTTCTGCATAATCTTTTATTACACTATTCCTTGTAACAAGCAGTCTTTTTAAATAGTTTTTAAGGAATAGTTTATTTACCAGCCAGCCTGCCACACCATACGGACTTTCAAATTCAACCATGTCAATCATGATGGTACCATTTTCAATTTGCTTAAAATAATGTTCATGCTTAAAGCTTTTGAAATCACCTTGTATCATTTCATCAACAAAGTGAACCGGCTTTTCCATTGCGGTAATTTTAGAAGTAAACCGCCTAAGTTTAAACAGGTGTTTTGCCTGCCAGGTCACTGTTTCATTTAGTTTGATCAACCCTGTCATTACTCCCGCCACCGCTTCTTCCTTGGTATTTGCTGTTGAAATTTTATGCAAATTAATGCTACGGCTTAAATCAAAAACTCTTTCAACCGGCGCATTTATTATTGTGGTAAGATGAATTGTAGAAGACAATGAATAATGAATTAATTGATAATTGATAATGGTTTAAACCTGGTACAACTTTACTGACAGGCAATTCTTTTCAGGCAATGAGTTGTAAAAAATTTAATAATCTATTCATTTCAATAATCCGGATACTGCAGGAATCAATATCCATTATCATTTAAACAATTATCCCTTAAACAAAAGGCATTTTAACCACTTTTGCTTTTAACAGCGAATTGCGAATGCTAATATAAATTTCGCAGTCGATTGCCGAAAATGGGGTATCTACATAACCCATGCCAATGGCTTTTCCCAATGAAGGCGATTGCGTTCCGGAAGTAACCTTCCCTATAATACTTCCTTCAAAATCTTTAATTACATGATCATGCCGGGCAATACCCTTTTCCTGCATTTCAAAACCAACCAGCTTTTTTGCTACTCCCGCAGCTTTTTGCTTTTCAAAGAATTCGCTGTTGGTAAACTCCTTTGTGAATTTGGTGATCCAGCCAAGGCCTGCTTCCAGCGGTGAGGTAGTATCATTAATGTCATTTCCATATAAACAAAATCCCTTTTCCAACCTTAAAGTATCCCTGGCTCCCAGGCCAATTGCCTTAATCCCCTGGGCGATACCTGCGGAAAAAATAGCATCCCATATTTTATCAGCAGCTCCATCTTTATCTTCAAAATATATCTCTACTCCACCGGCACCGGTATAGCCGGTGGCACTTATAATTACATTGTCTACCCCGGCAAAATTTGCCCTGATAAAAGTGTAATACTTCAAATTCAAAATATCGGTGGCAGTTAAAGACTGGAGGATTTTTGTGGCGTTGGGCCCCTGTATTGCCAACAGGCAGGTTTTGTCTGAAATGTTGTGCATTTCAACACCCTTGTCATTGAATTGATTTATCCAGTTCCAGTCTTTATCAATATTGCCTGCATTTACCACCAGCATATACGACTTGTTTTCTTCCAGGCAATATACCAACAAATCGTCTACAATTCCGCCTTCGGTATTAGGGAGGCAACTATACTGCGCTTTTCCTGCGGTTAACTTGGAGGCATCGTTGGTGGTTACTCTTTGAATAAGGTCCAGGGCATTTTCACCTTTTAATATAAATTCTCCCATGTGACTTACATCAAATACCCCTGCATTGTTACGCACTGCAGCGTGTTCATCATTAATACCAGTATAACTTATAGGCATATTAAATCCTGCAAACTCGGCCATTTTAGCTCCAAGGGCTATGTGTTTTGCTGTAAACGGGGTGGTTTTCATTAAATGTATTTGTGAAATGGAATTAAAATTATTCAGCGCAAAAGTAAAATAAAAAAAATTGGTGGTGGAAATTAGAAAAGGCCGGGGCCGGGCTCTTAATGGGGGCTGCAAAGTTCAATCCGGTATATTTTGAAGGCTGTATAAGGGACTGCTATCATCCTTGTCTGGAATTGTAGGCCAAATAGGACCGTTGTAAAATGAGAGCTATTCGAATAACTCCCCATTAGGGGACCGGGGGTAAAATCAAAGTCCTGCCATTGCTGACAGGACTTCTTTTTTGTTTCACTTCAACTCAACTATTGAAACTATTTTAATCAGATATTTACCAATATCAGGTAAGATTGCAATTTATAATTGCTCATCGCTTCCGGCTCATTTTTGTTGACATCAATTTTTTCCAGTTGCTTCTCAATATTTTCCTTCGCTTTTTCAAGGGAGTCTTTCGTGCGCTTTTGTTCCTTTTCCAGTTTCAATTTCATAGAATCCAAAACAGTGGAAGGCTGGTTGTTATTGTACCGATACCCATCGGATGATTCGTCTATTCTTACTCCGTTTTTATCAATAGATATCCTGTTACCATTATCATCTATTTCAATTCCATCCTTACCAATTTTTACTTTATTCTTTTCTTCATACTTATGTCTATCGGCAGGTTCTCCATCTGTTGTATACAGGCCATCTGCTTTCATTATATAATTCACATTCGATTCCCAGCCTCTCTCTTCTTCATCTGAGTCGATATTAAAATCATCTTCATTCCATGGACCGCCAAAATGTACATTGTGTCCCCAGCCAATGCTTCTATCGATCCTTACCTGCTTGCCAACCGGTACATATATTGTAACAATTACCCGTTGGTTACGAAACTTATTTTGTTTGGTGATAGCAATCCCTTTATCCAATATGAGCAGGGAATCTCTTTGCTGACCACCAAAACTGATATAATTGGCCGTGGTATTTGCCAGCCTTGTGCTACGGCCATTCACCATTTTAAGCATGGTAACCCTAAAACTGTCATTCGGCGATTTTAAAATTTTCACCTCCACATTCTTTACAAATGCAGTGTCGTCTTCCAGCCCTTCAAAAGGCTCTAACCTAAACCAGCGGTTGCGATAGTATTTTGTACTTGGCGAGTTTGTGGTTAATTCCATCTTTTTAACTGATGGATTAGAAAGATAAATTTCCTGTTCGTATAAATCATTGGTACTTTTAAATTCCCTTGTTACTGTTGCTATCAGGGTTATGAAGCAAAACCATCCAATAATCCACAGACTGATGAAGGTGAACCTCAAAATCTTGCGGTTGCTTTTCATTTTTGCAAGCCGTCGAATGATCCAGGTAATGATACCAATTACAGGCACTGCTATGAAGAATAATAAAGTGCCCCAGGCAAGAAAGTTTTGCCAGCCATCTTCCAGAACATAAGCTTTTAAGGGAAAAATACCTATAGAGAAGATAGCCAAGGCGAATAAAGCAACTACTAACCCAAAGCTTACGCATCCAATAATAAAGTAAGCGAATATTTTTACAATCAGTACAATGATATCGCCTAATGATCTGCCGGTTCGCTTTGCCGCTGTTTTTACTTCGGCACCCATTACTTTTCCCTTTTCCTCGGCAAATGTTTTAGCTTCCTGTCCAAATTTCTCTGCCCTTTGCTGTACGCCTTTCATCTCGCCCATTACTGAATTTTTGATGGAATTAAGGTCAACCTTTTCACCTTTCATTTCAAGCCTTTCCGCAGTATTGGTTGCTTCAGGTATCACCAACCATAAAATAATATAAACAATCAATGAACCCGGACTAAAGGAAAGATTTAAAAAATTGGGGAAATCCCAAAAGCCCCAGTTGCTCCATCGAAATACAAATGACAGAAACGGTAACAGAAAGAATATTCTTGGCACCCAGGCACTTACACCAAAATAATTGCCGATACCGCTGCATACACCCGCAACTAATTTATCATCCGGATCCCTGAATAATTTTTTACGCATTCCTCCTATTTCGGCAGATGCACTGCTTGGTACGGCTATCCATAATATCAGGTAGGCCAGTAAACCAGTACCAAAAGCAAGTGCTACGATTACAAAAATTATTCTCATCACCATTGGGTCTACTCCAAAGTAGTTTGCCAGGCCGCCGCACACACCGCCAATTACCTTGTCATTCTCATTTCTGAATAAACGTTTGGCAGCACCCGTATAACCGGCATTTGACTGAAATGGATCAGGGCCTTGCGATTGTGACCCGCTGTTTTGTTTGGAAGAAGGACCATTGTCATCTGCTTCTTCAAATTCTTCCGGCCTTCCCATACTTTTAATGATGGCGTTTACATCATCGTCAGTTATACAGGTGGCACCTTTCTTCAGCCTTTCCTGGAATAGCTCACCAATACGGCTTTCAATATCGTTGATGATCTCTTCCTTACCTTCTTCGTTTGCAAAATACCTGGAAAGACTGTCTGTATAATTTTTAAGTAATTCAAAAGCGGAAACTTCTATCGGTACTACTTGTCCGTGGAAGTTGATATTTATTACTTGTTTCATGGCTAAATGTGTTAGAATGTGTCGCTAGTTGGTTGTCCCCAAAACAATCCCGATACCTATCGGGAAATGGCTATACTTTTTTATAATGGGTGGTTGAAGTTTGAGTCTCCGAAATTTTCGGTGTTGTTATTGATTGGTTGATCTGCTGTTTCACCAGAGAGCTCTTTTTCTGCGGTATGCTCCTGTTCTGCTTCAGAAAGTGCCTTTACAGCATTGGCCAGTTCGTTCCAGGTAGCTTCCAGTTCCTTATAAAAAGCGCCACCTTTTTCTGTTAAAGAAAAATATTTGCGGGGCGGCCCACTGTTACTCTCAATCCAACGATAGGTGAGAAATTCTGCATTTTTTAACCTGGTTAAGAGTGGATACAAAGTTCCTTCAAGGATATTCAGGTTGGCTGTCCGCATTTTATCAATTATATCTGACGGATATGCCTCTCCCTGCTTGATCACCGAAAGAATACAGAACTCCAATACTCCTTTCCGCATCTGGCTGGCTGTGTTATCAATGTTCATGGCGTCAATGTTTTAAAATTCATGGCTATACTTTTTTAAAAGGGTTGAATAAGTAGAAAAGCAAATTTGAAATTCCGGATTTTCTAATGACCCACCTGCTATCTTCCCTTTCTGACACAAAGATATAAACATTTCAGTACTATGCAACACATAATACCATTTATTTTTTAGTAGCTGGTTGTAAATATTAATAGGCTTTCAATAAAACCCTTGCCTATATTGAATTTAATCGATAACCAGGTTATTTAAACAAAATTTATATTTAGATGAATGGTAAAATAAATGTTTGAACGGAGGGATTATTCCTGATAATGGTTCGATTTAATTCAAATGTTCCAGTGGTTTTAAATACTATGCTTGAATGTGGCGGGCATAACAAAACTTGCGTTTAAGTTAAAAAATTGATTGGATTAGACTGGATATTTGTATCAGGTATAATTTCTTACACCAATAAAAGAACAGCCTGTAATAAATATGAATTTGTTAAAACCTTATCAACTGGTCATTCATTTATTTTTCTGGTATTTGCTTTGAGATAAGTTTTGGAAATAAAAATTAGATGAAAAAGATTTTATCCTTTCTTACAGCAATTATTGTATTGGGTTCCTGCAAATCCAGCAAAGATTATTTATTAAGAAGCAATGAAGACAAAACGCTTTTTGACATCGTAAAAAAATTAAATAAACGAAGCGATGATGAAGATGCCACAAAGGCATTGGCACAGGTGTACCGGGAAGTAACACAACGCCATATAAAAAACATTAACACCTACACTGGTTATAATGACATCAGTAAATGGGATAAGCTAAACGGCGAATACAATACACTTCAGAATATATATAACGCCATTGACAATTCGGATGCGGCTAGTAGGTTGATAACTCCAAAAAGCTATATAAATGAGATCAATGCTGTTAAACAATCTGCAGCGGAAGACTATTATCAACTAGGCGAAAGATTATTTGACAACGACAACAGGGATTACGCAAAGAAGGCATACAATGCTTTTAAAAAGGCAGGAAACTGGGTAAGGGATTATAAAGACAGCAAGGCAAAAATGGACGATGCCTATAATAGCAGCATTGTAAATGTAGTGATCAATCCAATTGTTGACAATTCATTTTTCTTCAATACGGGCTGGGGAAATATGGGTTACAATTTCACCAACGAATATTTTCAACAAAACCTGGTTAGTGACCTTGGAGGTAAATACGCCACCCGCTACCCCGCCCGCTTTTATACAGAGTGGGAGGCAAGGCGTGACAATGCGCAGCCCGATTGGGTAGTAGACCTGACTTTACGCAATATGGATATTCCACAGCCGATGGTAAATAATTACAGTCGAAATGTAAGTAAGCAAATTAAAATCGGGAGTGACACTTCCGGCAAACCTGTTTATCAAACTGTGTATGCTACCTTAAACATTCAAAGGCAATATTTTAATGCCCGCGCTCAAATGGATATGAATATTGTAGAAGTTGCCACCAGGAGAAATATTACTTTTAATAACTATAGCGATACTTACAACTGGCAGCAGGAAATAGCTACCTATTCCGGGGATAGAAGGGCACTAAGTGATAACGACTATGTGCTGGTCAATAATGGCAGATTCAACACCCCCCGCAGGGAAGATATTCTTAATGAACTATACCGCAATATTTATCCGCAAGTGAAAAGCAGGATTAGTAATGAAGTGGATTGGTAGGTTCATTTCCATTAAAACGACCGTATCTACAGTAGAAATTTATAAAACCCATTCTAACAATATTTAGGATGGGTTTTGTTTTTCAACATCTAAACCCCTATTCCTGATACTAAATTGAATGATCCGGCAGAGAGTAGCAGTTGGAGTTTTTACTTTAAGGTTTCAGCATTTTTAAGTTTTTGTTTATATTAATTTTTGCTTAAAAGAAGAGGTAAACTAATAGCTTAACTGATGGTTAACTTTAACACTTAATTTAATTCAAACGCAATTGTTCTGAAAATTACGAAAAACCTGAAAACTACTCTTTATGTCCTGGCCTGTCTCATAGTGAAATATAATTTTTCTGTACTTAAACAGTACCATAATAAGCTTTTTCAATTAACTAACCAGGCTGAATTGGTATGGATAAACCAGGTAGGGTTAAAAACAATACTGAACCGGGTTGATTCATTCATTTTCTCAATATGTCCTTCAGGCGATGGGGCCGATAGCTGTCAGCTCCGTCGGGTATCCTTGCGTTATTAAAAGTAAATTTATTCTACAGTTTGTAATTCACAGCGGTATTGCAGCCTGTTGAAGCGATAAAATAGGGAATGCCTGATATGTGTTTTGGATGGTTGCTAATTGGGTAAAGTGTAATAAGAAAGACACACAGGACGGAGTTCTGCGCCTAAGGGCTGGTCAATAACCAAAAGCCCTGTAAATAGTTTTTAATACGGGGCTTTTGTATTGGGGATTTTCGGCTATTTTCTAAATGTTGGCTGAAGTTTCTCTTTTCAGAACTTTTATTCTTGTTGCTCGTCTTTGATTAATGTTTTAAGTTGTTCTGCAAGTTCCGGAGTTACTGCAACACCGTGTACCTCCAAAGCATGTTGGGCCACTTCATTCAATACTTCGTTGTCGCTATTTCCACGAATAACGCCTTCACAGTCGAAGCCGGCATCCCGGCAGTGTAATGTTTTCATGATTTGTAGATTGTTTAGTATTAGAAAAATTGTTACCTGATGACTTATTAAGTAAACATCCTGTCGCTCTCAACCGCTAATCTTACCAGCACGGTTGGCAATGCAAACTCAGCCGGTTTGCCCTTGATATCCGTTTCTGTTATCCCTCGTGCTTTGCTGGAATTGCCTGACAAATAAAACTTACCGCCCCCTTTTACAAAGGCCTCGTAGTGCTCAATAAGCTTTCCTGTACCACTTCCGGTTAAAGTATTAAGAATAGAATCCTGCAGCAATTTTACTGCATCACCCGCCAAAAATAACGTTATTGTTTGCTCAAAAAGTACCTGCCACCATCTGCATTATTTGGTAGTACGATAAATAGGGAACT